>CAEZTK010000011.1_pt1 | contig 19223 bp, 17 predicted proteins | sample 7264201 | NCBI WGS metagenome assembly CAEZTK01 (sample SAMEA6813801, study PRJEB35770) | uncultured Actinomycetes bacterium | biome: Freshwater; feature: Freshwater reservoir; material: water | place: Czech Republic | collected 2015-06-16 | depth 0.5m m
AGGCGCAGACACTTCCTTCCCACTATTTGCCTTCATATTCTTAGTTGCTCTTGGAATTGACTACAACATTTTCCTAATGACAAGAGTGCGAGAAGAAAGTGCAAAAATCGGCACACGTGCTGGAGTGATCAAAGGATTAACTGTGACAGGTGGCGTCATCACCTCTGCAGGAATCGTTCTGGCTGCAACATTTGGTGTACTCGGCGTATTGCCACTTGTCTTCTTGGCACAGTTGGGATTTGCAGTTGCCTTTGGTGTTTTATTAGACACGATGATCGTTCGAACAATATTGGTTCCAGCTATGGTTCACGATATTGGCGGAAAAGTATGGTGGCCTTCTAAATTACAAAGTAAGTAAAGGAAAAATGACTCTTAAAGTCGGAATCGCAGGATACGGCTTAGCAGGTCGGTACTTCCATGCTCCTTTGCTCAAAGGCTGTGGCTTTAATGTTGTTGGCGTTCTAACAACAAGCAAAGAACGTAGCTCCCATGCGCTTTTGGATTTTCCGAATACAAAGGTTGTCGGTTCAATTTCAGAGTTAGTTCAACTCGATATTGATCTCTTGGTTGTTGCCTCAGCAAATTTAGTTCATGCCGAGCAGGCTCTGGCAGGGATAAGCAAAGGAATTCCAGTGGTTATTGATAAGCCCATGGGAAGAACAGCCCCAGAGGTTCAGCAGATTATTTCTGCTGCCAAATCCAAGAATGTCGAAGTCACGACGTTTTTCAACCGACGCTGGGATAGTGATGCATTAACAATCAAGAAAGTCTTAGCCAGTAACACACTAGGTGAGATACATCGACTGGATTCGCGTTTCGAACGTTTTAGACCAGAGCTTAATCCTAATTCTTGGCGAGAAAGTATGAGCGCCGAGCAAGGTGGAGGCCAGTTACTTGATCTACAACCTCATTTGATTTCTACAGCAATTGATTGGTTTGGGCCAGCTAAATTGGTTACTGCATCGGTACGTTCTTTGAGGTCAGGTTCAGATGACGATTCGGTATTGGTTCTTCAGCACGAATCTGGTGTCGATTCTTATCTTTCGGCTAGCGCATTAGTTGGTGCACCAGGTCCACGAATTCGAATATTGGGAACCAAAGGCGCACTTGTCATTAATGATTTAGATCCGCAAGAAGCGTTTTTGCGTGATGGAAAATTTCCTGAAAATGGAACGTGGACGATTCCAACACCCTCTGAGGCATTTATTCATCGTGGTGAGGAAATTGAGAGAATCGAATCAGTACCGGGTAATTATGGTCATTTCTATTTGCAAGTTGAGCAGGCAATTATTAACGGTGCTCCATGGCCAGTTTCAACTAATGATGCGCTGCTCGTAGCGGAAATAATTGATCAAGCAAGAGAGATCGGGGAACGTGGCTAAAGTTTCAGAAGTTTTGATCATCGGCGCAGGTCTTGCTGGTCTAAACTCGGCAATTCACTTGCAATCTCGTGGCGCCAATGTACGCATTGTCGAGTCCTCAGATCGTCCAGGGGGAAGAGTTACAAGTGATGTGATTGATGGATTCATCTGTGATCGCGGATTTCAATTAATAAATGCTAATTATCCGGCTTTGAAAGAGTTGAATGTTGTGAAAGAGATTGATTTTGTAGTTGCACCACGTGTAATTGAAGTAGCGATGGATACAAGCCGTCATTTGATTGGTGATCCCCGAAATGCATTTCGCTCAGCATTTGATTCATCATTGGGTTCACTGTTTGAAAAATTCTCCCTATTAGCTTTTGTTTATGGAGGCACAGCCAAAAATGAGCCTCTCTCCAATGCACTCGTACGATGTGGCTTAACCTATGAAAGGGTGCTACGTCCCTTCCTGCAGGGTGTTTTCCTGACTGATCCGAAGAATGTTGATGCCAAGTACGGCCAGCAGATACTTCGAAGTTTTGTCTCAGGTTCAATTGGAGTACCAAAAAATGGGGTAGGACAACTTTCTTACGCGTTAGCAAATCGAGTTTCAAACATTTCATATAACGTTCAAGTAGATCGTATTACTGGTGGCAAAGTCCACAGTTCAGATGGCGTTCTTTCAGCAGATAAAATTGTTGTTGCAACTGATGCGAATACAGCTGCGCAACTCTTGGGAATTGGTCAGGTTCCAAAAATGGCCGGCTGTATTACCTGGTATCACGCAGTTGAGGATAATCCTTCGGGAACTGGCCGATTGGTTGTGGATGGACTCAATAGAGGACCAGTAATCAACTCAGTTGTTATATCTGACATCTCCACAAACTATGCACCTAGCGGAGCCCATTTAGTTTCAACAACTACTGGTTTAAGTATTACAGAGTCGGATGTACGCAGACATCTAGCGCAAATCTGGTCTGTGCCAACACATACTTGGCAATTAATTGCCAAGTATGTGATTCCGACCGCTTTACCAATTCAAAACCCAGGTAAAGGTTTATCGCAAGAGCTCAAAATTAATGATCAACTTTATGTTGTAGGAGATCACAGGATGGTTCCATCCCAGCAAGGTGCTTTGTTTTCCGGACGACTTGTAAGTGACTTAATCTTTAACTAATTCAGCTAAAGCCTCTGAGATATGTGGATAATCCCAAACAAATCCTGCCTCTTGAAGAGCTTGTGGCATGACTTTCTTTGAACCTAGTACCTCCGAAGAGAATCCACCTAAAGCAATTTTTAATGCAAAGGCGGGTGCTGGAAATAATGCCGGGCGATGCATGGCGCGAGCTAAGGCAGATGTAAATTCCTGATTTGTAACCGGATTTGGAGTTGTAATGTTGACTGGACCAGAAATGGGATTTTCAAGAGCAAACACTATTGCTCTAATTTGATCATGTAATGTAATCCATGACCACCACTGTTTTCCGCTCCCTAGCTTTCCGCCAAGACCAAAACGAAACAGAGGAAGCATTTTTCCTAGTGCGCCACCTGTGGGATCTAGAACTAAACCAGTGCGTAGTTTTACTGTTCGCACGCTGCCAGATAAGTCTGCTGCCGCTTCCCATTCACGGCAGACCGTGGCTAGGAAATCATCTCCATACCGGTCGTTTTCAACAACTGCGCGATTTCCACTATCTCCGTACCAACCAATTGCCGACGCCGAGATAAATACTTGAGGTTTCAGTTCTGCTGTAGCAGCGGCAATTGCAGTTGTTCCTAAAAGTCTGGAATTTAGGATCTCTGCTTTGTATTTTTTATTCCAGCGCTTGTCACCAACACCTACTCCAGCTAAATGAATCACTGCATCAACACCATTGAGTGGTTCTAGGTCAACAAATCCTGTCGTTGGATCCCATTGCACTTCATCAGATGAAATAGGAGTGCGGCGAACTAGTCGTTGAACCGAATGACCTTGGGACTTTAAGTGTCCAACCAGGGCGCTACCAATTAATCCTGATGCACCGGTAACCGCAATTCTTTTCGTGATGAATTTACCCATACTAGAGTCCTAGATCAGATTCAAACGCGCCACCTTCTAGACGCTCTTTAAGAGTAGTTAAGAAGCGTGCTGCATCTGCACCATCTACAACGCGATGGTCATAAGAAAGTGCCAAGTAAACCATAGATCTAATTGCAATACTTTCTCCACCGTCATCACCTTTAACAACCATTGGACGCTTTACAACTGCGCCAAGTCCAAGAATTGCAACTTGAGGTTGGCTAATAATTGGAGTATCAAAAAGAGCGCCGCGACTTCCAGTATTAGTTAGTGTAAAAGTTCCACCGCCTAATTCATCCGGTGTTACTTTGTTATCGCGTGTGCGCGCTGCAAGATCTGCAATCTTTCTCGCCACTGCGCCCATGTTGAGATCGCCGGCATTTGCAATTACTGGCACCAATAGGCCACGTTCAGTATCAACTGCAATTCCCAGATGCTCGGTACCATGGTAGGTAATTTGATCGCCTTCAACTGAAGAATTCAATACTGGATGCTGTTTTAACGCTTCACACACGGCAACAGCAAAGAATGGAAGGAATGACAGTTTCACACCTTCACGATTTTCGAAGCTAGCTTTAGCGCGATCACGCAATCTTGAAATCTTTGTGACATCTACTTCTACAACGGTAGTTAACTGAGCACTTACCTGAAGAGATTCAACCATGCGCGCTGCGATTACTTTGCGAAGGCGTGACATGGTGACGGTTGTTCCACGAAGTGGTGAGATCGTAACGGCTGAAGTTCGAGCTGCAGCAGGAGCGGGCGCAACAGCAGGTGAACTTGCTACATGTGCAGCAGCCGCTGGACGAGCCGCCTCTACATCTTCTCGTCGAATTCGACCACCGATGCCAGTTCCTTTAACGTTAGAGAGATTAACCCCTAATTCGGATGCGAGTTTGCGCACTAGGGGAGTGACATATGCATCTTGAGGTTGAGCAACTTGTGTTGCAACAACTGGCGCTGCAACAACTGGCGCTGCAACTGGAGGTGTAACAACCGGCGCTGCAGGCGCTGCAACAACCGGAGGCGCAACAACCGGCGCTGCAGGTACAACAACTGCTCCGGCAGATCCGATTAAACCTAATCTTGCTCCAACGGGCACAGTAGTATCAACTGCTACATCAATCGCTAATAATGTGCCAGCTACAGGTGAGGGAATCTCTGTATCAACTTTGTCTGTTGAAACCTCTAGCAATGCTTCATCAGCTGCAACTGTATCGCCGATGTTTTTTAACCAACGAGTTACTGTTCCTTCACTGACACTTTCTCCTAGGGCAGGCATGGTAATTATTGTGCTTGCAGAATTAGAAGTTGGTGCCGCAACAACGGGTGCCGCAACAACGGGTGCCGCAACAACGGGTGCCGCAACTGGAGCTGACACAACGGGTGCCGAGACAGGTGCCGCAACTGGAGAAGACGCGCTTGCTGCAGCACCATCTGAGATCACTGCAAGTTCTGCACCAACGGGAACTGTCTGGTCTACCTGAACAACAATTTTCTGGAGTGTTCCAGAAACTGGAGAAGGAATCTCCGTATCAACTTTGTCGGTAGAAACTTCTAGAAGTGGCTCATCAACATTTACATGATCGCCTTCAGCCTTTAACCAACGAGTTACTGTTCCCTCGCTAACACTTTCACCAAGTGCTGGCATCGTTACAGAAAATGTCATTATCTTCTCCTAGTGGTTATCCGTGTGCGTGAAGTGGTTTGCCGGCAAGTGCCATATGGGCCTCGCCCATAGCTTCTGAAAGTGTTGGATGTGCATGAATCAATGGAGCCACATCACTAGCGCGTGCTTCCCAGTTATAAATTAATTCGGCCTCTGCGAGTAATTCGCCAACGCGTGCACCAACCATATGAATACCCAAAACTGGGCCATCCTTTTGTGCAACCAATTTAATTGAGCCAGAGGTGTTAAGAATCTGTGCTTTTCCATTTCCGGCTAAGTCATAGGTTAGTTCTACGACATCGTGGCCACGATTTTTGGCCTCAGCTGTCGTTAGACCAACAGATGCAACTTCAGGGTCTGAATAGGTGACACGAGGAATACCATCGTAATTAATTGGGCGAGGGTTTAACCCTGCGATTTCCTCTGCAACTAAAATACCCTCAGCAAATCCAACATGGGCCAACTGCAATGTCGGGATCAAATCACCAACTGCCCATATACCTGGAATGTTTGTTCGGCATTTATCGTCAACAATCACGTAGCCACGATCCATAGTTATGCCTTGCTCTTGGTATCCAATATTGTCCGAGACGGGTCCGCGACCCACGGCAACCATCAATAACTCAGCTGTTAATGACTTACCGTCTTCTAATGTAACGGTCACATCTTTTTTGTTCTTAACAGCTGAAGCGAATCTAACGCCTAACTCAAGATTGATCCCACGCTTGCGAAATGCTCTTTCAAGTTGCTTGCTTGAGGATTCGTCTTCAAGTGCAATCAATCGTGGTAGACCTTCAACAATTGTCACTTCGCTACCAAATGATTTCCAAACAGATGCAAATTCAGAACCAATCACGCCGCCACCAAGGACAATCACGCTTTTTGGAACATAGTTCAACTTAGTTCCATGATCGGAAGTAATAATTCTTTCGCCATCTATTTCTAAACCAGGAAGAGTTTTCGCATAAGAACCTGTTGCAAGAACAATGTTCTTGCCGGTGTACTTAACTCCTGCCACTTCGACAGTATCTTTTGCAACTAACTTTCCATGGCCTTCGACAAAAACAATACCTCTAGATTTAACAAGCCCCGATAGTCCTTTGTACAACTTATTAATGACGCCGTCCTTGTACGCGTTGACCCCGTCCATATCCATGCCATTGAGTGTTGATTTAACCCCAAACTTTGAACCTTCACGAGCGCCATCTGCTATTTCAGCAGAATGTAGAAGTGCCTTAGTTGGGATGCATCCTCTGTGAAGGCAAGTTCCGCCGACTTTGTCCGATTCGATGAGTGCGACCGTTAGGCCTAGTTGCGCTCCTCTTAAGGCTGCGGCATATCCACCACTTCCACCACCAAGGATTACAAGATCGAATTGCGACACAGACGACTCCTCTCAATTTACAAAAAATCAATCAGCTATTCGTTCATTACAGATTCTTGAGACACGCGTGCAGGTCCTGATTGTCTGGTGTCACTTGAATCTCTAGGGCCTATCTTGCCCCACATTGGGTCAAAGTTCACAATGCAAGCAAGGCGAGCAGAGACAGATTAGTCACCACTTCAGATAGAACGCTTATCCCTGTTCAGCCAAGGTCACAAGTGTGCGAAAGGCCACGCCAGTACCACCGACCGGTGTGTACCCGTGAGCCTTTCCTTCGTTAAAGGCTGGCCCAGCAATATCTAGGTGCAACCATGGCATTTCAGGGGCGACAAATTCCTTAAGGAAAAGTCCTGCAACCAACATTCCACCCATTCGGTCACCGATGTTTGCTAAGTCTGCAACTTGTGAATCCAATGATGCGCGTAGTTCCTCCGGTAACGGCATGGGCCAGAACTGTTCACCGCTTATTGCGGCGCATTCTAAAAATGCTTTACTAAATTCTTGATTGTTTGTCATGACTGCACTTGTTCGCGTTCCTAATGCCACAACTTGAGCGCCCGTAAGGGTGGCCACATCGACAATTCCATCTAACTTATTCTTGGTTGACTGAGCCTTAACTAACGCATCTGCCAGAACTAATCGTCCCTCAGCATCTGGATTAAGTACCTCGACTGTCTTACCGCCAAAAATTGAAATAATGTCACTTGGTCGAACAGCGGTGTCACTTGGCATGTTCTCGGCTAGAGGGGCCCACATTTCTATCGCTACAGGGAGTTTAAGTTTTGCAATCGCCAAGACTGCTGCGCAAACAGCGGCAGCCCCACTCATGTCTGATTTCATTGCTTCCATACCTGCAGCGGGCTTTAGTGCCAAGCCACCAGTATCGAATGTGATTCCCTTTCCAATAAATGCATATCGCTTGGAAGCTTTTGTTGAGGGAGTGTAGGAAACATGAAGAAGTCGTGGGGGATTGGCAGAACCTTGGCCTACACCGACTATTCCACCGAATCCCTGACTCTTGAGTGCTTTCTCATCCCACATTTGAACTTTCAACCCCGACTTAGCGCCTCCTGCTGATTTAACTTCCTCTGAAATTTTCTTACTGAACCTATCGGGAGTTAAGTAGCTTGGCGGCATATTAATTAAGTCACGCGCCAATGATGCATATTGCGCAATTATCTCTGCTCGTGAAACTGCCACTTTACCTTGGGCATTGTTTGATAGTTTTGAAAAAATCGTAATATTTTTAATGGGATCTTTGTGATTACTCTTTGTAGTGCCTTTAAAGTCAGTGAAGTGGTATGCCCCAAGAGCTGCACCCTCTGCTACAGCAGCAATTTCGACGGTTTTTCTCGCAGGCAGTGAGAATGTCACAGAAGTGTTTCCATGTAATTCACGTGCTGCACTTCCTGCAGCTCTCCTCAGTGTTTCATGTGAATATGTGGACGACTTTGGTCCAAGACCTGTAAAGACCATTAATCTCACGAGAGAACCTGGAACTTTGATTACCTCATCGGCTTTTCCTGTTGCGCCCATATCTGATAACTGTGTAATGAGCTTTTTGGTATCAATCACCATGTCTCCAGATTCAATGGCCAATCCGCCCTTTGAGTTGGTCGAAGCCAATCCAAGAACCAATACTTCATCTTTGATCACGCCATCTGAGATCTTTACTCTGCTCATATAGCCAAGCCTATTAGAACTCTTGATAGGTTTGTGCAATGAACACTTCACCACTCAACGAAAAACATCTAGCTCTAAAGGCCAAGATGTCGGATTTCGGTGGCTGGATGATGCCAATTGAATATCCCGGATTCGGAGTTCTTGTAGAGCATCTGGCAGTTCGTGAGCGAGTAGGAATGTTTGATGTATCCCACCTGGGAAAAGCTTCAGTTGTGGGTTCGGGGGCGATAGATTTTCTTAATTCCATTCTCACCAACGATTTGCGAAAGATTGGTAATGGGGCCGCTCAATACACACTTTTGTGTGATGAGAACGGTGGTGTAATAGATGATTTGATTGCATATCGAATGAGCGAGGATGATTTCTTTCTCATCCCTAACGCCTCAAATACAACTGAAGTTGTAAGGGTTCTTCACAATAAGGCCCCTATGGGTATAACGATTAAGAATTTACATAAAGACTATGCCGTTATTGCCCTTCAAGGACCACTAGCCCCAAAGGTGCTAGAAAAACTTGGAGTTGTAATTGAAATTGAATACATGGCTTTTTCCAAGAAGTTGATTGGACAAGCTGAAGTAATTGTCTGTAGAACTGGTTATACGGGTGAGTTGGGCTTTGAGATCATTCCTAAAGTTGGAGATGCAAGCCTTGTTTGGGATTGCTTAGCCGATGCAATGAAGGAGTTTGACGGAGTTATATGCGGTCTTGGTGCAAGAGACACACTAAGAACTGAGATGGGATACCCACTTCATGGGCATGAACTTTCACTCCAGATATCTCCATTGGAGGCCAATGCATCATGGGCGGTGGGCTGGAGCAAAGATGAGTTTTCTGGTTCGAAGTTTTTGAAAAATCAAAAAGAGATAGGTGCGGAGTATAGATCTGTAGCCTTGAGATCTTTGGACAAAAACATTCCACGAGCGGGTATGGATGTAAAAAACTCAAATGGTCAGATAGTTGGACAGGTTACAAGCGGAACTTATTCTCCTTCACTAAAGCACGGTATTGCATTGGCTAGAGTGAAAACCTCGGTATTAATTGGAGAAAAGTTAGTGGTGGATGTTCGTGGTAGAGAAGCAAGTGTTGAAGTTGTAAAACTTCCATTTGCAACTTCTAAAGTTCGGTAGTTTTCTTCCTTAAGTTATCTGTTAAGCATTCGTGACTGAGTAAATTCAATAGGAGCAACGAATGCAGCTCTGGAATGGGTTCGATAGAGAGCGGAGAGAATTGGTCGCCCCGTAACAAGAATCAGTGAGGCGGTGAAGATTGCTCTTGGGACATCCCAGGCCATTGCCGTTAAAAAATGAAAAGTGAAAAACCTAGATAAGTTCTCACTCAGCAACCCTCCTGGAATATATGAAAGCTGTGTCCCTGTGCCCAGTGCCCAAGGCCAGAACTGAAGATCCATTAAAATCCCAAAAAGCATCGCTGCAATAGCGCCATAGATTGCTAGTAGAAGTATCTCTATTTTTGGACTTGTCTTTCTTGGCAAGAATCCTGCAAGCATTCCAACCCACGCTGCTGCGAAAATTTGGTAACCAAGCCAGGGACCCACGCCTCCAGTAATGAGCGCTGATGCAAACATTGAGATAACGCCAAGTAAAAATCCAAAAGATGCACCAAAGACACGTGCACTTAGAATTAAAATGAACCACATAGGTTCGATACCAACTGCACCTGCGCCAAGGGGGCGCAGTGCAGCGATGATTGCAGCCAAAATTCCAAGAAGTGCGACTGATTTTGCATCCAGTCTCGAACTGGAGACCTCAAGTATCACAAGTAGAAATGCAATGGCTATTGCGCCCCAGAAAAATAACTGAGTGTGTGCAATATTCGCGCTGGAATAGAAAAAGGGCCACAGAAAACCTGTAGCACTCAACATCGATGCAAACAAAAGAACCAGGATACTTTTGGTTTTAAACTTGACTACATCTTGGGTAGAAATTGTCATAGTTTTTCAATCGCTGCCGTTACATCACTCACTCTTAACCACGGATGAGGAGACATAACTTTTGCAACTTGAGGCGCAAAAGCAGGAGAGGAAAGCAGAACATCAAGAGTGTTGCCGTCAGCCACTTTTTCCCCATCGGCAATAAAGATCACACGAGTAGCTAAATCAGCTACTAGCTCTACATCGTGGGTTGCTAGTACGACACATTTGTTGGAGCTCTTTGCAAAGGAAACCAAGATAGAAACAAGTTCGCGCTTTGCTTGATAATCCAGTCCACGTGTTGGCTCATCCAAAATCAGTACCTTCGGATTAGAAGAAAGAACAACACTCAGGGCCAGGCCAAGGCGTTGACCTTCTGAAAGATCTCGTGGATGAGTATCTCCAGATATTCCGGGTACTAGTTGGGAAAGTAATTTTGCTGTTGTTCCGGGATTTATTTCATTATCTACATCCGCTTGTTCGCATTCAGTAGCAACGCTTTGGCCATACAGTAGATCGCTAGGTTCTTGGGGAATATAGCCAATGCATTCTCGTCGTTCTTTGCCCTTTAGATTCTGCGGATTGCTTCCTACAACACCAAGACCACCTCTAACCTCTTTGCTGATTCCTGCTATCGCCTTTAACAGCGAGCTTTTTCCTGCACCATTTCTTCCCATGAGAGCAACAATTTCATTGTTGTAAATTTCTGTTGAGAAAGCGTTTACAGCCACATGATCCGCATAATTGACTTTCAAATTATCTATCTTTATTGAAATAGAAGTTTGGGGTGATACTTCATGAAATGCCTCGTGATAATTCTTCTCTCGAACTTCGTGCGTCAATCTCCGCATTTCTCGAACTGTTGTACCGATATCCTTTAGTCCTAATGCCCTGGCCAAATGAACAATCGGAGGAGCGATAGGAGAGTCGAGCATGATTTGTTCAGGTGTTCCGACCTTTGTTTCACCTTGACCATTAATGTAAACAATCCGATCAGCAAACTGAATCACTCTTTCGAGCTTATGTTCGGCAATGACGACAGTAAGACTTAAATCATGAACTAAGCGTTGAAGAATAGAGAGAACTTCCTCTGCGGCTATGGGATCAAGCGCACTGGTCGGTTCATCCAATACTAGAACTTTAGGATGTGTGACCAGAGCAGCACCTATTGCAACTCTTTGTTGTTCTCCGCCACTTAAAGTAGCAATTGTTCGAGCACGAAGTGGAGCAAGGCTCAAAAGATCGAGGACTTCTTCTACTCTTTTTCGCATCACATCATTTGAGAGATTTAGGTTCTCCATACCAAAAGCGAGCTCCTCTTCAACCGTATCTGTTACGAAACCGTTAAGCGGATTTTGACCAACAATTCCAATTAAATGTGACATCCCACCGGGTTTTACTAATTGAGTAGAGATTCCATCAACACTTACATCTCCAGCCAATATTCCACCTGTGTGATGTGGGACAAGTCCGTTAATCAAACGCAGCAAGGATGATTTGCCGGATCCAGTTGGTCCGATTACAAGAACCATTTCTCCTTCGGAGATCTCAAGGTTTAGATCTTCTAACACCGTCTTCGTTGAATTGGGATAAACCAATGAGACATTTGAAAATTTGATCATGAAAGACCCACAACAGAGATTGCCGAAAGAATTACGAGATAGTCCGTGTATCTCCATTTTATTGGGCGATACCGTGATCGCTTTCGACTGATGCCATAACCACGCGAATCCATTGCAGCGGCTAGATCCAAGGATCGCGCAAGTGATTCTTCAAGAAGAGGAATTGCGATTCTTTTCCACGATCTAAATCCTCGCAGAGATTGCCCCCTTAGCATTTGAGCTTGCCTAATTCGAGAAACGGAAGTGACAAGTTGAGGAAGGGCGGAAGTTGCTATCACCACTGATACACCAAATTCGTAAACATAGACTGGCAGAATTCGAAGTAAGCGGTGAGGGCTCGTTAAAGATGCTGCTGCTCCAAATATAAGAATGATTGCATAGATTAAGATACCTTCGCTCATGGCCGATGAAAGGCGCTCGGAGGTAACCGCTCCACCAATTCTGATTCCGGGCATCCAACTAGGAAGTTCAATGATTGGCAATGTAAAGAGCGTAGTTCCAGGAATGGGAACACCAATCAAAATTCCAATTAATGTGCGAACAAATAAAATCCAGAGCGAAAGTTTGAGTGTCCAAGAAAAACTCTTGCCCCATGGTGCATCTTCGCGTAACCAAAAAACTAAACCAGCCACTGAGCCCACACATAGAAGGGTCAGTACGGTGCTTTGAAAGCGAACAATTGCGATCGCCAAAAGCCCAGCCCAAATCCACCATGTAAGTGGGTGCAGTGAAGGTTTTTTCATGTCAATTACTTACGGAATTCCTTGGGCGCTTCTACTTCAAGACCACATTCTTTTGCTGGATATCCATTGATTCCACAAATTAACCCAGAACTACCAGCATTAATCGTTGTCACTTCTCCGAGAACATCACTACCAAGCGCGTCTTGATTAACAACAACACATTCCTGGACTAATTCTGGAGCGGACTCACCTTGTGGTTGCAAAGACTGTGGGCCAAAATCAACCAATAGTCCGATTCGCTTTTTGCCTTCCACGGCAGGAGTTGACCCACAGATTTCTTCAAACGATGGCGCTAATTGTGGCGCAAGAGCATCGGGCATTGAATCACTACTGAATGTAAAAGCCCAACCTTCAACTGATCCATCTTCGACGTTAACAGTTGGGCCAGTCATCGCTGGCGTCCATGAGTTTGCTCCAGGGCTTGCTTGGAAGTAGCCCCAATAGCGATAACCCTTTTCTACAGGTGCACTGCTACAACCTGTGGCAATTAAGAGTATTGATACTGCGGATAAAAACAATTTACTTTTCATTTCTGTGGAACCTCTCAAAAAATAAAGAGCCTCACAGGGAGTGGACCGCACGATGGTTTTCGAAAAAAATCGAACCCGGCGCAAGGAGCACACCCCGCAAACCTCGGCGGGTGTTTTCTCATTTCTCTCTGAGTAGGTAATCCGACTTACTTCACTCGTACTATCTTTTTCCGTACTAATCGAAGCTACGTTTCTATAAATCAGTGAAGTTCACGGTTGCGGGTCAGCGTCGGATTTGCACCGAACTTCCCCTACTTAGTGAGCTATTAAGTTGTGTGCGTAGAGAACCACAAGGCCAACAGGTTGGCAACAAGGCTCGCTCAACGTAGGCTTCTGTTTCATGGAATATAGACGTCTTGGCAGTACTGGAATGTATGTCTCTGAAATCGCATATGGCAATTGGATTACACATGGGAGTCAAATTGAGTCTGATGCTGCCATTAAATGTGTGAAAACAGCGATCAACGAAGGAATCACAACCTTTGATACAGCCGATGTTTATGCAGGGACAAAAGCAGAAACCGTGCTTGGTAGGGCTCTAAAAGGAGTACGACGTGAATCATATGAACTCTTAACCAAGGTTTATTTTCCTACAGGTACTGGAAAAAATGATCGAGGATTGTCTCGTAAACACATAATTGAATCATGCAATGCTTCACTAAAAAGATTGCAAACCGATCACATTGATTTGTATCAAATGCACAGGTTTGATTTTGAAACACCTTTAGAAGAGACCCTCAATGCCTTTGATGACCTCATTAGAGCTGGCAAGGTGCACTACATCGGTTTTTCTGAGTGGAATGCTTCTCAAATTAAGGCTGGTTTGAAAATTCAAGATGCCCGCGGGTATAACCGTTTTGTGTCCAGCCAGCCGCAATATTCAGCTCTATGGCGCGTAATAGGATCTGAGATAATTCCACTTTCGGCAAAGGAAGGGATTGGCCAGATAGTTTGGTCTCCGTTAGCACAGGGAATTCTCTCGGGTAAGTATCAACCAGGAAAAAAGGCACCCACGGGTTCGCGCGCAACTGATAAAGCAAGAGGCGCATACATGATCAAAGGTTGGATGCGAGATGATGTTTTAACTGCAGTGCAAAAACTGCAACCGATTGCAAAAGACTCGGGTCTGACAATGAGTCAACTGGCAATCGCCTGGGTTTTACAAAACCCTCATGTTTCAACCGCGATCATTGGTGCTAGTAAGCCTTCGCAAGTTCGGGAAAATGCAAAAGCCTCTGGTGTTAAATTAGATCCAAGCATCATGAAGGCGATCGACGCCGCCTTGGGCAAAATACCGGAAACAGACGCTGCAAAAACTCAAAGTCCAAATCCAAGACCCTAGGAGATTTCTTTACTTGAACTTCTCGCCAACTTTGACCATTGGATGAGGTGCACGAAGTTTTCTCATCTGCGTAGAACGTAGCCAGGCATACATGCCTAACCCTTTTGTAGGTGCATCAGGGAACTTCTCTGCAACGATTTTTCGAATACGACGTGAGAGAAAGAAACCATCTATTACTGCAAAGACTAAAACTCCATACATCAGGGCTATGGCGGAAATTTGAACCACAGCGACTGGAATGAGAGTCAAAATCAGAACGAGAAAAATTATTGGCAAAAAGTATTCGCCGGTAGATCGTCTTGAATCGACATAATTGCGTACAAATTTGCGAACTGGTCCACGATCGCGAATTGGCAATGCCGAATCCTCTCCGCGTAGGTAAGCAGCACGCTGTGCTACGCGGTTTTGTTTGGCCAGTGCCTTTGCAGCTTTCTTTTGTTCCTTCCCCTTAATTGGTGAAAGTGAAGACTGCTTTCTTTTGGACTCTGATTCCTTGCGCTTTGGCGTTGCGCGACCTTTGCCAGTTCCATCTACTCCTTGAGGTGTCATGGGGTAAATTGTAGACGCCCCTTAAGCCAGGTTGAACTCGCTCCACCAGGGCGCAAGGAGTAGTATTCGTCATATCAGCAATAGGTATTGAGATCTTTAGCTTGGGAGAGAAGAATGACAACTGAAGCAACCACAACGACGACTACAGGTATTTTGCTAACCGATGTCGCTGCAGCCAAAGTCTCTGCTCTTCTTGCCCAAGAAGGTCGTGACGACTTGAACCTACGAGTTGCCGTACAACCTGGTGGCTGTTCTGGATTGAAATACCAGTTGTACTTTGATGATCGAAATATGGACGGCGATATCGTCCGCGAGTTCGGTGCGGTAAAGGTCATCACGGACAAAATGAGTGATCCTTATCTATCGGGTGCAACTATTGATTTTGTAGACACAATCGAAAAGCAAGGTTTCACAATTGATAATCCAAATGCAGCTGGTTCATGTGCATGCGGCGATTCTTTTAACTAAAAAAACCTATTACACATAGGATCCCAACATGAAAATTGGTGTTGCGGGTTCTGTTGGTATTGACCATCTCATGGTCTTTTCAGGGAAATTTACCGACTCACTCGTAGAAGGTTCCTTAGAGAAGGTCTCCCTTTCATTTCTAGTCGATAGCATGGATGTTCGACGTGGCGGCTGTGCAGCAAACATCGCTTTTGGAATGGGAGTTTTAGGCCTAAATCCCATACTTATTGCTGCTGTAGGAAAAGACTGGGCAGATTACGACTCTTGGCTATCGCGTCATGGTGTCGATACATCGCAGGTGCTTATTTCATCAACACTTCACACGGCTCATTTTGTTGTAACAACTGATCAGAGTTTAAATCAAATAGCTTCGTTTTTCCCAGGTGCAATGAGCGAGGCTCGTAACATTGAACTTTCTCCCATTATGGATAACGTTGGACGATTAGACATGATGGTTATTTCACCTGATGATCCAGCAGCGATGCTGAACCACTCAGATGTTTGTCGCCAGTTATCGATTCCATTTGCAGCCGATCCTTCGCAACAGATGGCTCGAATGACTGGAGAAGAGATAAAGGCATTAATTGAAGGAGCCACATACCTATTTCTCAATGAATACGAATTAGCTTTAGCGATCCAAAAAACCGGTTGGAGTGACCAGGAGATTCTTGAGAAAGTGAAATATCGAATTGTCACATTGGGGTCAAAGGGAGCTAAGGTTGAAAGCGCAAATGGTGAGTCAGTGCATGTCGGCTGTCCCGTCGAAAAATCCAAGAAGGATCCAACAGGAGTTGGTGACTCTTTTCGATCAGGATTTATAGCTGGACTTTCTTGGGGAGTTTCCCATGAACGATGTGCTCAACTTGGGGCGATGATTGCCACATATGTCATTGAGACATTAGGTACTCAGGAATATAGATTCACAAAGCCAGAATTCGTTGAGAGATTTGCTACGGCCTACGGCCAGGTTGCTGCCAACGAAATAGCCCAGCACCTTAAGTAAGTCCAAGACCCAAAACACCTAGGGTTTCAAACATCCCAGGAATACGAATAATCCGGTCGGGTGTGAGGAGTGCCACCACTTATCGGATGGGGGCTCGTGCAACGCTGACAGCAAATACAAACTATCCTTAGCCCTATGCGATTTAGCCCTTTCACAACACGCCTTAAAGGGCTTTTCCTGTTGGCTCCAATCATGTTGCTGACTGGTTGCTCTCAAGTTTCGGGGCTCGGGTTTGAAGAGGGCGTAACGAGTGTTAACGATCAGTCGTTGTCTTTGTGGCAGGGTGCTTGGATTGCCGGTGGAGTTGTAGGAGTAATCACTCTTATTTTGATTTTATGGCCAGCAGTATTTCACCGTGGAAAAAAAGATGGGCCTGAGTTTCCAAAGCAAACCCAGTACAACATCCCGGTTGAAGTTGCTTACACAATCATCCCATTCATAATTGTTGCAGTTCTATTTTTCTATACAGTTCAAAAGCAAAATGTCATCACAGAAAAAACCGACAACTATGCACACGAAATTATCGTTGAAGGATTTCAGTGGTCGTGGCAATTTTCATATCCAGAAGCCGGACCAGAAGCAGTTGTAACGGGAACACCGGGACAGCCTCCAACTCTGGTGGTTCCAGTCGGTCAGCGGGTTAGATACACCCTCACCGCCAATGATGTTGTCCATGGTTTTTGGGTCCCTGCCTTTATGATGCAAATGCAGAATTTGCCAGGAGTTACAAACCACATGGAATTTACAGCTAATAAAATTGGAGAGTATCCAGGCCGTTGCAACATTTTGTGCGGTCGAAACCACTCACTTATGTTGTTCAAAGTAAAAGTTGTGACTCTTGATGAGTACAAAGCTTATCTGGAGACAATTAAGGGGAGCCAAGCATGACAACGTATGCCGAACGTCCAACCCTCACCCCAACGCCATCTCTAAACTCTCCGAAAGGTAAGAGTTTTGTAAAGTGGATTACTTCTACCGATCACAAGACGATCGGCTATTTGTATCTGTTTACTTCGTTTGCGTGGTTCTTGATTGGTGGAATTTTAGCTCTCGCATTGCGTGCCGAACTTGCTCGCCCAGGAATGCAGTTTTTAAGTAACGAGCAGTACAACCAGATCTTCACGATGCACGGAACCATCATGCTTTTGATGTTTGCCACACCACTGTTTGTTGGCTTTGCAAATGTGATCATGCCATTGCAAATTGGAGCTGCTGACGTTGCATTCCCTAGACTAAACATGCTCTCATATTGGTTGTATTTGTTTGGCTCACTCATGGCTTTTGGTGGATTCCTTTCACCTGGGGGAGCAGCATCTTTTGGTTGGACGGTTTACGCACCACTTTCTAACGCAACATACTCTCCAGGAATCGGTTCAGATCTTTGGCTGATAGGACTTGCAATTAGCGGTGTGGGAACAATCCTCGGAGGCGTTAACTTCATTACAACTATTTTCACAATGCGCGCCCCTGGTATGACAATGTTTAGAATGTCGATCTTTTCTTGGAACGTGTTACTAACCGCCATTCTTGTTTTACTTGCATTCCCACCGCTTGCAGCTGCGTTGCTTGGTTTGGAAGCTGATCGACTGTACGGGACTAATCTTTTTAATCCCGATAACGGTGGAGTGATGTTGTTCCAGCATCTTTTCTGGTTCTTTGGGCATCCTGAGGTTTATATCTTGGCACTTCCATTCTTTGGAATTGTCACTGAGATCTTGCCAGTGTTTAGTCGCAAGCCGATCTTTGGTTATAAGGGTCTGATCGCTGCAACGATTGCAATCGCAGCTCTATCTGTTTCAGTCTGGGCTCACCATATGTTTGCATCTGGACAAGTACTTCTCCCATTCTTCTCGTTTATGACATTTTTGATCGGCGTTCCTACTGGAGTTAAGTTCTTCAACTGGATCGGAACCATGTGGCGCGGCCACGTCACTTTTGAAACTCCAATGTTGTGGGTAATGGGCTTTTTAGTCACATTCCTATTTGGTGGAATTACCGGAATTATCTTGGCTTCTCCACCTCTTGATTTTGCAGTCTCTGCCAGTTACTTCGTTGTAGCTCACTTCCACTATGTTCTTTTTGGAACCGTTGTGTTTGCTATGTTTGCCGGCTTTTACTTCTGGTGGCCGAAATTTACTGGTCGCATGCTCAATGAAACTCTTGGAAAGATTCACTTCTGGACACTCTTTGTTGGGTTCCATTTAACGTTCCTCATTCAGCACTGGTTAGGAATCAAGGGATTCCCGCGACGTTACGCCGATTACTTAGCAACAGATGGTTTTACATATATGAACACCGTCTCAACCATCGGCTCATTCCTTTTGGCTCTTTCAATGATTCCTTTTGCCATCAACATTTGGATCACTCGAAATGCCCCACTTGTAGAGGTTGATGATCCATGGGGTTATGGCTCATCACTTGAATGGGCAACATCATGTCCACCACCTCGTCACAATTTCTTGACGATGCCTCGAATTTCAAGCGAGCGTCCAGCCTTTGACCTTCACCATCCGCATATAAAGACAGAGGGGCATTAATCGATCATGAAGGCTTCATGGAAACTCTTTGGCGGGCTTAGTGTCTTCTACTTCATTTTAACTGTTGCATATTGGTATGTCGGAGGAGAAGAAGTAGGAATCGCGGGGCTATTACTTTCTGGTTGCTTGGCTGGCATGGTTGGTTTTTATGTGTGGTTTACGCAAAAAAGAATTGGCGTAACTCTTCCGGAAGATAATTTAACGGCAGAGATTTCAGATGGAGCTGGTGAGCTTGGCTTCTACAGCCCACATTCATGGTGGCCACTTCCTGTGGCTCTTGCATCCTGCACTATGGGTCTTGGATTAATTATTGGTTGGTGGCTTGCTCTGATTGGACTTGGCG
>CAEZTK010000012.1_pt1 | contig 19010 bp, 19 predicted proteins | sample 7264201 | NCBI WGS metagenome assembly CAEZTK01 (sample SAMEA6813801, study PRJEB35770) | uncultured Actinomycetes bacterium | biome: Freshwater; feature: Freshwater reservoir; material: water | place: Czech Republic | collected 2015-06-16 | depth 0.5m m
ATCGGCATAGGGTTCGCGACATGCCTAAGAAGCCTGTTAAGAAAGCTACGCCAGTTAAAAAAAATGTAAAAAAGGCGGCAACAAAGAAAGCTGCTCCGGCCAAAAAGGCTGTCAAGAAGGCTGTCAAAAAAGTGTCTGCCAGTAAAAAGCCGATAAAAAAGGCAGCGCCAGTTAAAAAAACTGCAAAAAAATCCGCACCAGCAAAAAAAGCTAGCGTTAAAAGCATTCCAGTGAAAAAGGCAGCAGGCAAAGGATTTCCATCAAAAACAACTTTAACTGTTGATGAAAAATCACAAACGGTTTCAGTCTCAACAGTGACGGCAACAGTTGTAGTACCTGTTGTTGAAGAAAGACGCCTGGTAATGCCACCGCCACCACGTCCAATCAAAAGTGGCAAGAAAATTGCTCCGCTCAAGCCAATTAAAGGTGCACCTGTTCCTGTTGTTGCTACAGAAGCCGAAGCACCATGGTCGGCGGCAGAGCTTAAGGCAGTTAGAGCTGAGATTTCCAAAGAGTTAGATCGATTGCGCAAAGAGCTGGCAATAGTTGAGTTAGAGATGGATGAACTCATTCAAGAATCTGGTGAGGGCGCTGGTGATGATCAGGCTGATGCTGGAACAAAAACTTTTGAACGTGAACACGAGATGTCATTAGTGATCAATGCTCGCGACATGGTGCTACAAACTGAACGTGCCTTAGAAAGAATTGATTCCAAAAACTATGGCAATTGTGAAGAGTGTGGTTCACCCATTGGCAAAGCCCGCCTCCAAGTGTTTCCTCGCGCCACGTTGTGCATGCTGTGTAAGCAGAAGGAAGAGCGGCGCTAACTGTGCAACATTGGCGCACACTTTATGGTGTTGCCTGGTTTGTTTGGGTTTTGGATCTAGCAACCAAGTTATGGGCCGTAAGTACCCTTTCTGATCGATCCAACATCAAAGTAATCGGCGATTTTTTTCAACTTACACTTGTGCGAAATCCGGGTGCGGCTTTTTCTATTGCAGAAGGTGCAACAATTTTCTTAACTCTCTTTGGATTCTTAGTTATGGGAATAATTTTCTATTATTCAACCAAGATAACTTCAAAAGGTTGGTCGGTTGTACTGGGCTTAGCAATGGGTGGAATTTTAGGCAACTTAGTTGATCGAGTTTTTCGTGAGCCTGGCGCTTTAAGAGGCCATGTAATCGATTGGCTTCAGATCCCCAATTGGCCAGTTTTTAACATAGCTGATTCGGCAATAGTTTCTGCAGCAGTTCTTTCAATGATACTTTCACTGCGAAATATCCCACCGATTACCAGAGTAAAGTCAGATTCATGAGCCAAAGAGAGCTGCGAACACTTTCAGTCCCTGAAGGAGTAGCAGGAGAGCGAATTGATAGCGCACTAACTCGCGTTCTTGGGCTTTCTCGAACTTCCGTGGTCAAGCTGCTCGAAGATGGTGACATCACAACAAACGGCAAAGTAATGCCTAAGTCAGAACGCGTTTTAGCCGGTCAAGTCATAGAAGTTTTAATGCCTGCACCTATTAATAGTGATCCCATTCCTCTCACGCCTCTAGAAGGATTGAGCATTATTCACGATGACGAAGACCTCATTGTTATCGATAAGCCTGTGGGATGTGCTGCTCATCCAAGTCCTGGGTGGACAGGTCCGACTGTTGTCGGAGCATTAATGGCAGCTGGGTACTCCGTTTCAACATCAGGTCCAGCTGAAAGACAGGGAATCGTGCATCGTTTAGATGTTGGTACAAGTGGCTTGATGATTGTTGCAAAGAGTGATCAGGCTTTCCATGCATTGAAAGATGCATTTAGAAATAGAACAGTCTCCAAGATTTATCATGCACTTGTGCAGGGGCACATGGATCCTTCAACAGGAACAATTGATGCACCGATTGATCGTCATCCAAAAGAAGATCACCGCTTTGCTGTCGTTGCAACAGGAAAAGAATCGATAACCCACTATGAAGTGATGGAGTTTTATCGAGCAGTTTCAATGGTAAAAATTGAATTAGAAACTGGGCGAACTCATCAAATTAGAGTCCACTTCTCTGCCCTTCATCATCCGCTAGTGGGCGATACGACATACGGTGCTGATCCGGTGTTGGGCAAAAGTCTGGGTATGTCTAGACCGTGGTTACATGCCGCCGAGCTTTCTTTTTCCCATCCAGTTACGCAGGCCAAACTCAACTTTAAGGCCCCGTATCCCTCCGATCTCACAGGCTCACTGGCGTTGCTTTCCGACGCTGTTCTGCCATAGCCACTAATCTCGCCAATCATGTCCATTCAGAACAAAGACAATTTCGTACATCTGCACGTACATACTGAGTACTCAATGCTCGATGGTGCGGCGCGTATTAGCGAGTTGATGGCAGAAGTTAAATCTCAATCAATGCCAGCTATCGCAATGACAGATCACGGCAATGTTTTTGGTGCATTTGAGTTTTATAAAGCCGCTAAGAAAGCTGATGTAAAACCAATTATCGGAATTGAAGCCTATGTTGCTCCAGAATCACGTTTTGATAAGAAACGTGTCCAGTGGGCAAGTGGTGGCGAGGATGATGTGTCCGGCGGTGGTGCTTATACGCACATGACTATTTTGGCTGAAAATAATGAAGGTCTTGGAAACTTATTTCGCCTGTCATCACTTGCATCGCTCGAAGGTTATTACTACAAACCACGGATGGATCGCGAACTTTTAGCCAAACATTCTCGAGGTTTGATTGCAACAACTGGATGTCCAGGCGGTGAGATTCAAACCAGGCTTCGAATGGGTGCTTACAAGGAAGCGATAAAGGCCGCCAGTGATTATCGCGATATTTTTGGGAAAGAGAATTACTTTTTGGAAGTAATGGATCATGGGATCGAGATTGAATCGCGCGTTAAAAATGATCTACTTCGATTAGGTAAAGAGTTAGGCATTCCTTTTCTTGCAACTAACGACCTTCATTACACGTTGCAAGCAGATGCATCGGCACACGAGGCGCTACTTTGTGTTCAGTCAGGTTCAACATTGGCTGACCCAAAGCGTTTCAAGTTTGATAATGACTCTTTCTATGTAAAGACTCCAGCCCAGATGAGAGAGCTGTTTAAGGATCTTCCAGAAAGTTGCGATAACACATTACTCATTGCCGAAAGATGTAATGTCACATTGCGAGAGGGAGAGAATCTACTTCCGCAGTTCGAAGTTCCTACTGGTGAGACAGAAGATACCTGGCTCAAAAAACAAGCACAGCTCGGCTTAAAGGAGCGAATGGGTTCACGGATCACTCCGGCTCACGAGGCTCGACTAACGTATGAACTTGGCGTAATGGAAAAAATGGGATTCCCTGGTTATTTCTTGGTAGTTGCAGATTTGGTGGCACATGCAAAGAAAGTTGGAATCCGAGTTGGTCCGGGTAGAGGATCTGCAGCAGGTTCATTAGTTGCGTATTCACTTGGAATTACAGGGTTAGATCCAATCGAACATGGCTTACTTTTTGAGCGCTTCTTGAACCCAGAACGTATCTCGATGCCAGATATTGACTTGGACTTCGATGAACGTCGACGAAGCGAAATGATTCGTTATGCAACTAATAAATATGGAGAAGATCGCGTTGCTCAGATAATCACGTATGGAACCATTAAATCTAAGCAGGCGATTAAAGATTCAACTCGCGTATTGGGCTATCCATATGTAATTGGTGAGAAGTTAACAAAAGCTTTGCCACCATCTGTAATGGGTAAAGACATTTCTTTATCGGGAGTCTTTGATCCCAAAGATGAACGTTATGCAGAGGCGGGAGAGTTTCGCTCACTTTATGAATCCGACTCTGACTCTAAGCGAGTTGTAGACACCGCTCGTGGTCTTGAAGGATTAAAGCGCCAGTGGGGAGTACACGCAGCTGGAGTAATTCTCTCGCGTGAGCCTTTACTGGATGTAATTCCAATTCATCGACGCGAAGCAGATGGAGCAATAATTACCCAGTTTGATATGGGCGCTTGTGAAGCTACAGGGTTACTCAAGATGGACTTTTTGGGTCTTAGAAACCTATCGGTTCTAGATGATTGCCTTTTGAACATAAAGGCTAACCAAGGTATCGATGTTGTACTTGAAGATCTGACGTTAGATGATCCAAAAACTTATCAACTGCTTAGCCGTGGAGAGACATTGGGTGTTTTCCAACTCGATGGTGGGCCCATGCGCGCACTTTTAAAGAGCTTGTCACCAGATTCATTCCAGGATATCTCAGCAGTAATTGCGCTCTATCGACCTGGTCCTATGGGGGAAAACTCTCACAATTTATACGCTGATCGAAAGAATAATCGCAAACCAGTCGAGCCAATCCATAACGAACTCTCTGATTCCTTACAAGAGATTCTTGGTGATACGTACGGATTAATTGTTTACCAGGAACAGGTAATGGCTATTGCACAAAAAGTTGCAGGATTCTCTTTGGGAAGAGCGGATCTTTTACGTAAGGCTATGGGTAAAAAGAATAAAGAGATTCTAGATAAGGAGTATGTTCCCTTTGAAGCAGGTATGAAGGCAAACGGATTCTCAACTGCAGCAATTAAGCGCCTTTGGGATACTTTGATTCCATTTTCTGATTACGCTTTCAACCGAGCTCACTCAGCAGGGTATGGAGTTGTTTCCTATTGGACAGCTTATTTAAAGGCCAACTTTCCAACTGAGTATATGGCGGCGCTGTTAACTTCTGTTAAGGATGACAAAGATAAATCAGCTCTGTATCTTTCCGAGTGTCGACGAATGGGGATCAAAGTTCTGCCTCCAGATGTCAATGAATCAGATGCTGAGTACACACCACGTGGTGTGGATATTCGTTTCGGTTTAGCAGCAATTAGAAATGTCGGTGAAGGTGTTGTCGCCTCCATAAAGGCTGCGCGGGAAGCAAAAGGAAAGTTCGCTTCTTTTGGTGACTTCCTAGCTAAAGTCGATGCTCAGGTTTGCAACAAGAAAACAATCGAGTCTTTAATCAAAGCTGGCGCATTTGGTTCCCTTGGTTCAACGAGAAAGGGACTCATTGCAGTTCACTTAGAGGCAATTGATTCGGTTATTGAATCAAAGAGAGCCGAAGCAATCGGACAGTTTGATCTTTTTGGGGGAGAAGAAATAACTGCGGTTTCGGGATTAGACATACAGATTCCTGAGGGTGAGTGGGAGAAATCTATTCTTCTTTCCTATGAAAGAGAGATGTTAGGACTTTATGTTTCTGACCACCCATTACTTGGAGTGGAGCATGTTTTGCGTGCCAATACAGATCTGACAATTAGTGAGTTAGTAGATGAGGGCGCACAGCATGAATCTATTGTCACAATTGGTGGACTAATCACTAGCGTGGTTAGAAAAGTTTCACGGCAGGGAGCATCCTGGGCAGTTGTTACAGTAGAAGATCTAGAGGGATCGATAGAAGTTTTGTTCTTTTCAAACACCTACAATCAATACTCGATAACGCTGACCGAAGATCGAATCGTCACAATTCGAGGTCGCGTAGATAGACGAGAAGATGCACTCAGATTTACTGCACTTGAAATGTCCATCCCAGATATCAAATCAGCACCAGTTGGTCCGCTTGTGATTAGCCTTCCTATGGCTCAGTGCACACCACCAGTTGTAGAGCGAATTAAAGAGATACTGAGGTCGCACCCAGGAAAACGAGAAGTACATCTTCAGTTAAGAGACAATGGTGGCAGCACTGTCATGAAGGTTGATGCGTTAATCACTTCTTCACCTAGCTTAAGCGCAGATTTGAAATCAATTTTGGGACCCAACTGCTTGGTTTAGAAACCATCGGCAAGAATTAAGGTCCAACCGATACGATTGCGGCATGATTCGCACCGTTGACCTACGGGGAAAAGCGCTATCAAAAGCAGGGTACGCCTCCTATCTTCCGCGCGCTGATTTTAATATCGATCAAGCCATGGATCTCATTCACCCAATTTTGCTCAGAGTTAAAAACGGAACACAGGAAGATTTGATTCAACTTGCACAAGAATTTGATGGAGTAAGGCCAGCAGCAATAAAGGTGCCCCAGTCAGAACTAGATTTAGCTTTGCAAAACCTAGATCCCAAAGTACGGCAAGCGCTAGAGGCATCGATTTCTCGAATCAAAAAAGTGCACAATGATCAAGTTCGAAGTGATAAAACTACGACGTTGGTAGACGGTGCTACTGTGACAGAAAAATGGATACCGGTAGATCGTGTGGGGCTATATGTTCCTGGAGGACGCGCTGTGTATCCAAGTAGCGTGATGATGAATGTCATTCCAGCTCAGATCGCAAAAGTTGCATCTATAGCTGTAGCTTCTCCGCCTCAAAAAGATTTTGGAGGTTTACCTCATCCAACAATTCTTGCAACCTGTGCACTTTTGGGAATTTCAGAAGTGTATGCAGTCGGTGGAGCCCAAGCGATAGCTCTATTTGCCTATGGGATGGATGGAGTGTGTGAAAAAGTTGATCTTGTAACAGGTCCTGGAAATATCTATGTTGCTGCAGCAAAGAGAGCGTTGCGGGGAGTGATCGGAATAGATTCAGAAGCAGGACCAACTGAAATTGCAATATTGGCAGATTCGACTGCATTGCCAAGTGATGTCGCTGTCGATTTAATCAGCCAGGCTGAACACGATGTGATCGCCGCAGCAATTTTGGTCACTGACTCAGTTGAGCTAGCAGAAAAAACTGTTCTCGAGTTGAAAACTAGAGTCTCTGAAACGAAGCACTCTGATCGAATTAGGCAGGCTCTCTCTGGCGTGCAATCGGCGATAGTTTTGGTTGATAACTTGGATCAGGGAGTTGATGTTGTTAATGCTTATGCTGCAGAACACCTTGAGATTCAATGTAAAGATGCTCGTCTGGTATCTACCAAGATAAGAAATGCAGGTGCAGTCTTTATCGGGCGCTTCACACCGGTGTCATTAGGTGATTACTCAGCTGGATCAAATCACGTGCTTCCAACTGGAGGGTGCGCATGTCACTCAAGCGGTTTATCGGTACAAAGTTTCTTGCGCGGCTTGCACTTTGTTGAGTATTCACAAAAAGCATTTACCGAAATAGCCGAAACTGTAGTGACTCTTGCGAATGCAGAAGATTTACCTGCTCATGGCGAAGCTATTCTTGCTCGAATCGAGGATTTGTCATGAATTGGCCGTCCTGGTTACCCATTCGCCAAGATCTGCGATCACTTTCACCGTATGGTGCGCCGCAAGTACCCGCTCAAGCGTTCCTCAATACAAATGAAAATCCCTATTCACCTTCTGCAAAATTGCAGGTTGCAATAACGACAGCAGTTTCTGAGATATCGTCGCAACTCAATAGATATCCGGATCGAGATGCCGAGCGCTTACGTAGCAAATTAGCCGCTTACATAAATGATTCAAGCTCAACACGTTTTACTCACAATAATCTTTGGGTTGCAAACGGAAGTAATGAAGTTATACAGTCAATTTTCCTAGCTTTTGGACATGGTAAAGCTCTAGGTTTTAGTCCTTCGTATTCCATGCATTCACTGATCGCAAGAGTGAGCAACACGGTATGGATTGATGGGAATCGTAATTCAGATTTCTCACTCAATGTTGCTGATGCAATTAGTCAGATAGAAATCAACAAGCCCACGCTGACATTTATCACGACTCCTAATAATCCAACTGGTGGAGCAGTAGCGATAGTCGATATTGCAAAGATTGCTGATGCAGTAAAAGCTGTTAGTGGTCTACTGATTATCGATGAAGCTTATGCAGAGTTTTCTGAGCAAACCTCTGCAGTTACTTTAATTCCAGATTGTCCACATGTAGTAGTAATTCGAACTATGAGTAAAGCATTTGCATTTGCAGGGGCGCGAGTTGGATATTCAGTAGCAGATCCTAAAGTCATTGATGCAATGCTCATAGTTCGACTTCCATATCATTTAAGTTCAATTACGCAGGCTGTTGCAGAAGTTGCACTAGACTTTAAGGAAGAGTTGTTAGCTGGCGTAGATGCAATCATTGAATCAAGAAACAAGATGATTAAGGCTCTTACTGGCCTTGGTCTAACAACTATAGATAGCGATGCTAATTTCATATTGTTTACGGGCTTTGCCCAAGATGCGACGCAGTTATGGTCAGATTTACTCAAAAAGGGTGTTCTGATACGAGATGTGGGAGTATCCGGGTATCTGCGAGTAACAATTGGCAATGAGACAGAGAATGATTTATTCATATCTGCTCTCAAGGAACTGATCTAAAGGAGAAATCGATGAGAAAAGCACGCGTTGAGAGAAAAACCAAAGAGTCACACGTTTTCGTCGAACTCAATCTAGATGGTCAAGGTGTGATCGATGTTGCTACAGGCGTACCGTTTTTCGATCACATGATGTCTCAGTTAGGAAAGCACTCTGGTTTTGATTTAATGATCAAGACCACTGGTGATGTTGAAGTGGATTCACATCACAGTGTTGAAGACACTTCACTCGCCTTTGGTCAAGCCTTACGCGAAGCACTTGGGGAGAAAATTGGAATTCGCCGTTTTGGAGACTCAATGGTGCCTCTTGATGAAGTTTTGGTGCAAGCTGCCGTGGATCTTTCAGGTCGACCATATCTTGTGCACCGTCAGCCGGAAATCGTTGAGTTGATCGGTACATTTGATACAACTCTTGGCAAGCACATCTGGGAATCAATTGTTGCTGAGGCGCGAATTGCGCTGCACATTCGAGTTCTCGAAGGTCGAAATGCCCACCATGTTTTTGAAGCTCAGTTCAAGGCAGTGGCAAGAGCCCTGCGAGATGCAGTTTCACTAGATGGCAGAGTGGCAGGAATTCCTTCAACTAAGGGCTCTCTTTGATCGCAATTCTTGATTACGGATCAGGTAATTTGCGATCGGCCGAACGTGCATTTGCTACGACAGGTCAAGAAGTCGTTCTCACATCTGATCCAGCTATTGCACTTGAAGCCGACGGTTTAGTAGTTCCTGGAGTTGGCGCTTTTTCTTCATGCATGAATGGAATTAATGCGATCAACGGTGGATCAATTGTGCAAGAGCGTGTGGCAAAAGAGCGTCCTGTTTTAGGGATTTGTATTGGAATGCAGATTTTGTTTACGCATGGAACAGAAGGAATAGAAGGAATAGAAGGAACAGAAGGAAAACTTGGATCAGAAAATAGTAAAGCCAAGCCTCACGTAGGTATAGGTCTATTCGAGGGTGTCGTTGATCGACTTAATGCGCCAATACTTCCTCACATGGGTTGGAACACAGTTGAAGCGGATCCAAAATCAATTCTCCTTAAAGGCATAGAAAACCAGTCTTTTTATTTTGTACATTCATATGCTGCTAAACAACCGGCTGGCAAGGTGCAAAGTTGGAGCTTTCATGGTGAGAGATTTCTTTCTGTAGTTGAAGATGAATATGTAAGTGCTACTCAGTTCCATCCAGAAAAATCTGGAACTGCAGGACTTGCTTTGATAAAGAATTGGGTGGGTTCACTATGAGCAGCTTTTATCTTCTTCCTGCCGTTGACGTAAAGGATGGTCGGGCGGTGCGCCTTGTACAGGGCGAAATCACTCAAGAGAGTATCTACGGCGCGCCTTTGGAAGTTGCTCTAGATTTTCAATCTGCTGGTGCAACATGGCTACATTTAGTTGATTTAGATGCAGCATTTGGTCGTGGCGAAAACTCAGATTTGTTGGCCGAAGTTGTGGGTAGGTTAGACATAAATGTTGAGCTTTCTGGCGGAATTAGAGATGAAGCATCCCTCACCAGAGCTTTAGCAACTGGATGCAGGAGAGTAAATCTCGGGACGGCTGCACTCGAAAATCCAGAGTGGACTGCTCGCGTAATTCAAGAACATGGAGATCGAATTGCTGTTGGGTTAGATGTTCGAGGTCATACTCTTGCCGCAAGAGGGTGGACTCAAGAAGGCGGAGACTTATTCGAAACTATTGCACGATTAGAGCGCGATGGATGTAGCAGATATGTTGTAACCGATGTCGCAAAAGATGGAACATTGATGGGTCCTAACTTAGAATTGTTAAAATCAGTATGTGCGGTGACAAATAAACCTGTGATTGCAAGTGGTGGAATAGCAACACTTGAGGATATTTCCGCATTAGCCCAGCTTCAAAGCATTGGAGTCGAAGGTGCAATCGTAGGAAAGGCCTTATATGCCGGAGCCTTTACTTTAGAACAAGCATTACAAACTATTAGTTCAGCAAATTAATAAGGATTTGTACCAAATCACGTGAACAGATTGAAAGGGGAGTAAGGGGTTATGGGACTTTCTGTTCGAATTATTCCTTGCTTAGATGTTACTGACGGGCGCGTTGTTAAGGGTATCAATTTCACAAATCTTGTCGATGCAGGTGATCCTGTCGAAATGGCCTCACTTTATGACCGTGAAGGTGCCGATGAATTAACGTTTCTAGATATTTCAGCATCCTCATCTAACCGTGAAACGACTTTGGATATCGTTCGCAAGACGGCTGAACAGGTTTTCATTCCATTAACCGTTGGAGGAGGAATTCGCTCTGTAAGCGATGTAGATAAGTTACTTCGAGCAGGTGCGGACAAAGTTTCAATTAATACATCAGCAATTGCCAGACCAGAACTCATTGCGGAGATAGCAGATCGTTTTGGTTCACAAGTCTTGGTGATTTCAGTCGATGCTAGACGCGCGCGCACTGAATCAGGATTTGAAGTGACAACACATGGTGGAAGAGAAAGCTCTGGTCTAGATGCATTGAGATGGGTTGAGAAAGCGTGTCAGCTTGGAGCTGGAGAGATTTTGTTGAACTCCATGGATGCAGATGGAACAAGAGCTGGATATGACATCGGGATGATTACAGCGGTAAGACAAGTCACAAAGGTCCCGCTTATTGCTAGCGGGGGAGCCGGAACACTCTCTGATTTTGCGGCTGCATTAGATGCTGGAGCCAATGCATTGCTTGCCGCAAGCGTCTTTCATTTTGGAACTCATCGAATTGGAGATGTTAAGGCCTATTTGGATAAGCACAATTATCCAGTGCGCAACGTTGTAGTCACATAGGGCAGAATTAACCTATGAGCACTCTAGATCCAGCCATCCTAGCCATGCTCAAAGACCCCAATTCACTTATTCCAACGATTGTTCAAGATGAGGCAACGTCGGAAATCTTGATGTTGGCCTATTCAAATAAAGAATCGTTAGCGCTAACTCTCGAAAGTAAAAACGCCACATATTGGAGCAGAAGTAGAAACGAATTGTGGATTAAGGGAGCAACATCCGGTCATGTCCAGGTCGTACATTCAATATCACTCGATTGTGATGGCGATGCAATTTTGTTTCGAGTTCACCAAACCGGAGTTGCCTGCCACACCGGTGAATCAACCTGTTTTCATAAGCCTTTGGAATTTAAGTTTCCATGAACCTAGAAGAGTTTCGGAATTATGCAACTGAGTTTAACGTAATTCCCGTTTCGCGTCGTTTACTTGCTGACGGCAATACTCCGGTTGGAATTTATCAAAAACTTGCCAAGAATAAAGAGAATACATTTTTGCTGGAGTCTGCCGAACATGATGGTACATGGGCTCGATATTCATTTATCGGAGTAAGAAGCGAAGCAACATTAAGCGAAAAAAATGGAGTTGCATATTGGCAGGGAGTAGCACCTGCGGGTGCACCACAAGGGATTGATCCTTTAGAGGCATTGAAAATCTGCGCCTCACATTTGCGATCACCTCAAATTTCAGGCTTACCTCCTTTGACAAGTGGTCTTGTTGGCTTCATGGGCTATGACGTTGTCCGCCGTTTGGAGAAAATACCAAACTTAACTTCAAAAGATATAGATCTACCAGAGCTCTCATTTATGCTAACAAGTGATCTTGCAGTTTTTGATCACAGCAACGCAACAATTACCCTGATTGCCAATGCGATTAACTGGGATGGAAGTGATGATCGAGTAGATCAAGCTTATGCATCATGTCAGTCCAGACTTGATCAAATGGAGTCTGATTTGAAAGCTCCACTTTCCTCTCAGGCACAACGCTTACCTGAATTTACAAGTCCCGAATATGAAGTGAATGTCACGGCAGAAGAATTTAAATCTAGTGTTGTAAAGATTAAAGAGGAGATTCTTTCAGGTGAGGCATTTCAAGTAGTACTTTCTCAACGTTTTTCTATGCCAAGTACTGCAGATGCGATAGACGTATATCGTATGTTGCGTTTGAATAATCCATCGCCCTACATGTATCTCTTTAGGTTCAATGGAGGCATTGAGATAGTTGGATCTAGTCCAGAGGCACTTGTTAAAGTAAATCAAAAAGATGTAATGATTCATCCAATCGCAGGAACGCGTAGACGATCAGCTGATCCTCGAGAAGACGAAGCATTAGCCCGGGAACTCTTGGCTGATCCAAAAGAGCGCGCCGAACATTTGATGTTGGTAGATCTTGGACGCAATGACTTAGGAAGAGTGTGCGCCCCTGGCACTGTCGAAGTTGCAGATTTCATGCAAATTGAACGCTACTCACATGTAATGCACATTGTTTCAACTGTTACCGGAAAACTAAAAGAAGATGCCACACCTGCCGATGCACTTTTTTCGGTGTTTCCTGCTGGCACACTTTCTGGAGCGCCAAAACCAAGAGCCATGGAGATTATTGAAGAACAGGAAAGTACTCGACGTGGAATATATGGTGGGATAGTTGGATACATAGATTTCACCGGAAATTTAGATACAGCAATTGCTATCCGAACCGCATTACTTCTTGATGGAACAGCATATGTTCAGGCAGGGGCTGGAATAGTTGCCGATTCTGATCCAGAGAGTGAAAATCAAGAGTGTCACAATAAAGCAGCAGCAGTACTCAGCGCGATACATGCAGCCAACAGATTAGGTGATAGTCAATGAGCGATTTGCTTCCACTGATTATTTCGATTTTTGTTGTAATCGCATTAGTCCTATTGCTGAGTTCGAAGTTAAAGCTTTCAAATAGATATGAAAGAAAGCCTCGAATACTTAATTCTTGGAGCGCTCAGGATCATGGAATCGACCCAACAGATGATGAGAAAAAATGAGTGCTCTAGATTCAATTATCGCTGGTGTGCGCGAAGATTTAGAGCAGCGGCGAATTCCCATGGGGCAACTTCTAGAACAGTTAGAGTTGGCACCACCTGTACGCACATGTTTGCCTGATTTGCTCTCTGAAGAGATCTCAATAATCTCAGAGATTAAACGTGCTTCCCCTAGTAAAGGTTCTCTTGCAGAAATAGTTGATCCTGCGGGCTTGGCTGCTGAGTATGAAAAAGCTGGTGCATCAGTTATCAGTGTTTTAACGGAGCGCCGACGTTTTGGTGGCTCTTTAGCTGATTTGGATAGTGTCAGAAAGTCGGTTGATATTCCAGTTTTGCGCAAAGATTTCATGGTTAGCGAATATCAATTCTATGAAGCACGGGCACATGGCGCCGATGTTGTACTTCTTATTGTTGCCGCCCTAGGACAGAATCAATTAGATGATTATTTTCAGTTAACAAAAGAACTTGGGATGGATGCTTTAATCGAAGTTCACACAGATGATGAGCTTGAAAGAGCGTTAGAAATATCTCCTCAGATTATTGGGGTCAATTCTCGGAATCTAAAAACACTAGAGGTGGACACTCAAGCATTTTCTCAATTGATACCAAAGATTCCAACTGGAATTGCTCGCGTTGCAGAGTCTGGAATTTCCAAACGGGAAGACGTGGTCTTTGCTCAGGAGTGTGGAGCGACTGCAATTCTTGTAGGAGAGGCTTTAGTGCGTGCGCAGTCCCCATCAGTTGCGATCAATCAATTGCTGGGTAGGCTCTAGCAGTGGAGACTTTTGATGCTTTAGGTCACTTTGGGCAATATGGTGGTCGATTCGTTCCGGAAGCACTTATTGGAGCTCTAGAAGAGTTAGAAGCAGTTCATAATCAAACGCAAAAAGATCCAGAGTTTCTTGCTGAATTAGCAGAGTTACATCGCACCTATACGGGTCGTCCAAGCATCATTACTGAGGCTAAGCGATTTTCAGAGCATGCAGGTGGTGCGCGCATATTCTTAAAGCGCGAAGACCTTAACCACACTGGAAGTCATAAAATAAACAACGTTCTCGGTCAAGCACTTCTGACTAAACGGATGGGCAAAAAGCGAATAATTGCAGAGACTGGTGCCGGACAACATGGTGTGGCTGCCGCAACGGCAGCAGCGCTTATGGGGTTGGAATGTGTTGTTTATATGGGTGAAGAAGATACCCGTAGACAATCTCTCAACGTTGCTCGCATGAAATTGCTGGGGGCAGAAGTTGTTGCTGTTACTTCTGGCTCAAAAACTTTGAAAGATGCAATTAACGAAGCAATGCGCGATTGGGTTACAAATGTTCATAACACGCATTACATGCTTGGAACTGTGGCCGGCCCACATCCATTTCCGACAATGGTGCGTGACTTTCATAAGGTAATCGGTGAAGAGTCACGTGCGCAGATACTGGAGTTAACAGGCCGTCTTCCAGATGCAGTACTTGCATGCATTGGTGGAGGCTCAAATGCAATCGGAATTTTCAATGCATTTATTCCAGACACTGATGTCAGGTTGATTGGTTTAGAAGCCGGTGGTGATGGAGTAGAGACTGGCCGCCACGCAGCCACAATCACTGGTGGTACACCGGGAGTTTTGCACGGAACTCGTTCTTATGTTCTTCAAGATAAAAATGGACAGACAGTAGAGTCTCATTCAATCTCTGCTGGTCTTGACTATCCAGGTGTTGGTCCAGAGCACGCCTATTTACATGATCTTGGTCGCGCAGAATATCGAGCAATCAACGATGACGCAGCAATGAATGCGTTTGCTTTGCTGAGCAGAACTGAAGGAATTATTCCGGCAATTGAAACAGCCCATGCATTAGCTGGTGCGTTGATTATTGGTAATGAACTTGGACCAAAAGCCAATTTGCTCATTAATCTTTCAGGCCGCGGAGACAAAGATGTTCAAACAGCGGCTCAATATTTTGGAATTCCTTTGTAATGACAGCTTTAGATTCAGTTCTAGCGCAATGCCGTAGTGAAAATAGAGCTGCTTTAATTGCCTACATTCCTGCAGGCTTCCCCTCCAAACAGGGATGCCACAAAGTAATTCAAGTTTTGGCAGATGCAGGCGTTGATGCAATAGAAATTGGATTTCCATATAGCGACCCAGTGATGGATGGACCAGTTATTCAAGAGGCCGCGGATATTTCACTTCGAGGTGGAACACAAGCATCAGATGTCTTCGAAGCGTTGAAAACGGCATCAGGTACCGGAATTGCATCCGTTGTTATGACGTATTGGAATCCAATCGAAAAGTACGGTGTTGAAAAATTTGCAGCTTCAATTGCAGATAATGGTGGATCCGGAGTAATCACTCCAGATTTAACTATCGAAGAATCTGCTGAATGGTTGAAGTCTGCGCAGTCTCATTCGATTAATCCGATTTATGTAGTCGCACCCAGCACAAAGGATCCACGATTGGCACGAGTAACTTCAGTGACCGGGGGATTTGTTTATGCTGCAAGCTCAATGGGCGTTACCGGTACACGAGAAACTGTTTCAATAGATGCTAAAGATTTAGTTTCAAGAATTAAAAAAGTAAGTGATCTACCTGTGTGCGTCGGTCTAGGAGTTTCGACTCGTGATCAAGCACGGTCTTTGGCGGAATATGCCGATGGTGTGATCGTGGGTTCTGCCTTTATAAAACTTCTCCTCAATGCCAAGGATGAACAATCTGGATTGGATGCTGTTTCACATCTTGCCAAGGAATTGGCCAAAGGCGTCAGAGAAGGACGGTAGGTTACTATTACTGCCATGTCAGAGCAGTTAGTCGTAACAGCGCGACGTGTGCGCAACGCATACTTAACGATGTTGATCTCAGCATCACTGAGTCTTTTTGCGGCAATGGTCCTTTCCATCGATGCTTTTAAATTAGCTAAAGATGAAAATGTTGATCTCTCATGCAGCATCAACGCTGTAGTCTCATGTGGAAAAGTCGCACTCTCGTGGCAATCAACAGTTTTTGGTTTCCCTAACTCTTTCATTGGATTGATGTTTGAGTCAGCGGTAATTACGATTGCCATCGCCGGACTGATGCAGGTTCGCTTTCCAAACTCGTTGATTAGAATAGCTTTCTTTATTTACTCCGCTGCATTAATTTTTGCTTTGTGGTTGTTTTCTCAATCATTCTTTGTGATCAAAGCATTTTGTCCATGGTGCATGCTGGTCACTGTCTCAACCATCTCGGTCTTCATGAGCATGCTTAGAATAAATATCTATCAAAACGCCTTTAATTGGTCAGAGGTAATTCATCAGAAGATTCTCAGATTAATTCTTCTGGGTCGTGACTATGCAGCTATGACAATGGTTTATGCAGTCATTGCTTCGGCCATTATTTGGAAGTACGGGACGTACTTCTTGCCAGAATTTCTATACAACTAGTCCCGTTTATCGTGAGGCAGCAGGAAAACCTTAAGCAGAAGGAATCCCGATACAAACTCTTGCCACTCTGAACCTTGGCCACTTTGGCCTCATAACTTCTTCTAAGTAATAGGTGATTTGGATTTGGCTCCAGGGTGTAATTATCTATACTTAAGCCCTGGCTATATTTCGGTCGTGATTTTTCAAGTGAATTGACAGGGGATTATTCATGGCACAGCAAAAAGGTAAAAACGGTGACAATGCAAATCGTTGGATAGTCCTTGCGATGGTTGTGCTCGTAATTGGAACTGGTGTCGCATTTTCAATCATGGGACAAAACAATAAAGAGAATGCACCATTAGCAGGCCTTGATGGAATTTCATTGCAACCCGCACTTGTCTCCACCATCGATGCAGACAACGGCTCTGCGATAACTTTTAATCCTGGACTTCCAACACAGGTTGATGTGTGGGAAGACCCACAGTGCCCATCATGTAAACGTTTTGAAAATGCCATGGGCGATTATTTAAACTCTTTGGTTCGTGATCAGAAGGCAACGGTTAGATTCCATGTCCTTTCTTTCTTGGGACCTGAATCGGTTCGATCTGCCAATGCGGCCTTCTGCGCAGCAGATGAAAACCAATTTTTAAGTTTCCATGATGCTCTCTATACCGTTGAATCTCCAGGAGAGGGCTCTGGTTTCTTTAGCAGCGAGACTCTTATCAAAATCGGGGAGAAGATCGGAATCAACTCACCAAAATTTAAAGAGTGCGTGACCAAGGGATCAAAGTCAGATCTTGTTAAGGCCCACTATGACTCAATGGGTAAATTTGGCGTTAAGGGAACTCCGACGGTATTTATTAATGGAAAAGTTTGGACTCCTACGACTGGTGACTTCAATGTGGCGGAGTTCCGTTCAGCTGTAGAGGCTGGATAACGTTTGAACGTTGCTTTTCCGACACCGACGGTATCGGCGTTAGAGATTGGACCTTTTACGGTTCATTTCTATGCTCTGTGCATAATTACTGGTATTGCTATTGCAATTTGGTTGGGAGATAGACGTTTCAAAGCAAAAACTTCCAACGGTGAATCAATTGTTGCCGAAGTAGCAATTACTGCAGTTCCAGCAGGAATCATCGGCGGTCGTATCTATCACGTGATTTCTTCACCTGCTGCATATTTTGGATCCAATGGCCAGCCAATTGATGCACTGAAAATTTGGGAGGGTGGCTTAGGAATTTGGGGTGCCATCTCTATCGGATTGCTTGGAGCTTTTTTGCGGTATCGAATGCTTCAAAAGAAATTAGATCTTCCTTCTTTTTCAGTCTTCGTCGACAGTCTCGCACCTGGCATTTTGTTTGCACAGGCAATAGGTCGTTTTGGAAACTGGTTTAATGGAGAACTGTTTGGTCGCCCACTAGATACGTGGTGGTCACTACAGGTTCCACTTGAATATCGACCTGTTGGCTATAAGCAATTTGAAAGTTTCCACCCAACATTTTTGTATGAGGCTATATGGTGTTCACTTATAGCCGTTGGATTGATTTACTTTGGTAAACGCCTAAAGCCTGGACAAACTTTTGCCGCATACGTTGTTGCGTATTGTTTCGGACGCTTGTTTATAGAGTTAATTCGAATCGATACCGCGAACACGATTGCAGGGCTCCGCGTAAATGTCTGGGTAAGTCTGGTCGTGGGTGCTCTCTCACCTGCTTTGTTTGTGCGTGCCGCTAAGGAGAGATCAAAAACTTAATGTAGGCTGATAATCATGAGCCTAGAAGACGTCTACCGACGTAATCTCCAGCATCGCACGCATCGTGCCGGATGGTTGCGCGCTGCTGTCCTTGGAGCAAACGATGGATTGGTCTCTACTGCCGCATTAATGATTGGTGTTGCAGCTGCAGGCAAGAATGATTTCCTCCTGACAGCAGGTATTGCAGGAATTACAGCAGGTGCAATGTCGATGGCCGTTGGTGAATATGTTTCTGTGCGATCTCAAAATGATGTTGAAGAATCTGATCGACGTTTAGAGATGGAACATTTAGCCGCTGATCCAGAATCAGAACTTATTGAATTACAACACATTTACATTCAACGCGGACTTACTCCAGAGCTGGCCATGCAGGTTGCACAACAGATGCATGAAAAAGATGCACTAGAGGCGCATTTGCGAGATGAACTTGGTCAATTCCCACATACAAAGGCTCGACCAATTCAAGCTGCGATCGCATCTGCAATCTCATTTACTGCTGGTGGTTTGATTCCATTTGCTGGAGCGTTTGCGCCAACTGTTGGTGCAAAGTTTTGGTCGATTGTTCTCTTCACATTAGGTGGGCTTCTTATTACGGGAATAGTAAGCGCAAAACTTGCAGGCTCTCGGATTTTCTCTCCAACTGTTCGAGTGATGCTCGGGGGAAGCCTGGGCATGCTCATTACCGCTGGAATAGGAAAAATCGCCCATGTTTCAGGGCTGTAATCTCACACAATTAAGGGCGACACGTACCTAGCTTCTTGCTACGATTTCCCCCTAAGCAGTTCGGGCCAAGGATGTCCCATTTTTTTTCGGACAATCTGTAGGAGCGGTTATGGCCCTCGCAAGTAACTATCCA
>CAEZTK010000013.1_pt1 | contig 18141 bp, 16 predicted proteins | sample 7264201 | NCBI WGS metagenome assembly CAEZTK01 (sample SAMEA6813801, study PRJEB35770) | uncultured Actinomycetes bacterium | biome: Freshwater; feature: Freshwater reservoir; material: water | place: Czech Republic | collected 2015-06-16 | depth 0.5m m
ATCTAATAGTTTTCTTATCGTATTCTTTTCGTGTAATCACTTTCTTTCAGCAAATTTAACTTTGATTGCTTGTATTTTACTACTCTTGATTCAAGTGGTGTTCGGTGTTGATAATTCGAACCGTACGTGATTTTCCACGCATAACAATTGATTGACTCAACGCGCCAAAGGGTGTGTATCTAATTCCATGAACTAACTCTCCATCGGTAATCCCGGTCGCTGCTAAAAATACATCATCTGATGAAACTAGATCGCGGGTTTTTAGAACTGGACCTGAATTCTTGCCATCAATGTGTAGTTGTCCTTGAATGCTGCCCCCTAAACAGATCATTGCAGCGGCTGTAATAACACCTTCAGGTGTGCCACCAACTCCCATGAGTAGATCGACGCCTGCATCTGGGCGCGCTGTTTCAATTGCAGCTGCAACATCTCCATCTTGAATCAAGCGAATACGTGCACCTGCTGCTCGAATTTCTGCGATCAGTTTTTCATGTCGTGGACGGTTTAAAACTACAACTGTAATTTCACCAACCTTAAGACCTTTTGCTTTTGCTACTGCTTGAATATTTTGGGCAACACTGGCCTTGATATCAATGACATGAGCCGCTGCTGGACCAGTGACAATCTTGTCCATGTAAAAAACCCCTGCAGGATCAAACATAGTTCCACGTGGAGCAAGAGCGATCACGCTAATTGCGCCATTCATTCCATTTGCAGTCAGCGATGTTCCATCAATTGGATCAACAGCAACATCACAGTGGGGCCCATCTTGATTTCCAACTTCTTCTCCATTGTGGAGCATGGGAGCGTTGTCTTTTTCGCCTTCACCGATGACGACCACTCCGCGCATGTCTACGGTATTGATCATCTCGCGCATTGCTTTCACCGCAGCTGCATCTGCCAAATCTTTTTGACCTCGACCAACCCATGGGCTTGCTGCAAGTGCCGCTGTTTCAGTCACACGAATCAGTTCTAAAGCCAGGTTACGGTCAGGTTTTTGCACACTCATTCTCTAACCACCTTTGCACCTAATTCTTGAAGTTGTTGGGTAAAGTTTGGGTAACCGCGATCAACGTGGAAAGCCTGATCTACGGTGGTTTCACCATCTGCAACTAATGCAGCCAAAATCAATCCAGCACCCGCGCGAATGTCGTGCGCTTCGACAGGGGCCCCAGATAACTCTTTAACTCCAGTAATGGAAGCGTGGTGCCCATCGACATTGATTTGGGCACCTAATCTAATTAGTTCATTAACAAACATAAATCTGGATTCAAAAACATTCTCAGTTACTAAAGAATGTCCATCGGCAATTGAATTAAGAGCTATAACCATCGGCAAGAGATCGGTTGGAAATCCAGGATATGGCAAGGTGGCAACATCAATTGATTGTGGTCGATGATTCATGCGCACTCGTATTCCACCTTGAATAGAAGTTATGACTGCTCCAGCAGAGGCTAACTTTTCCAATGGTAGTTCAAGATGCTCTGGCCGTGCCCCGAGAATAGAAATGTCTCCACCGGTCATCGTTACTGCAAAGGCCCAGGTACCAGTAATAATGCGATCGGCAACAGTTGTGTGATCGGTGGGGGAGAGCGTTTCAACACCAGTGATTGAAATAACTGATGTACCGAGACCTTCTATTTTTGCTCCCATTGAAATGAGGAATTCTCCTAAATCAACAATGTCAGGCTCGCGTGCAGCGTTTTCAATAGTTGTCACTCCACGTGCAAGAACTGCGGCTGTCATTATGTTTTCAGTTGCGCCAACACTTGGAAAATCTAAATCTACAGATGCACCAGTTAAACCCTTGTCCGCTTTTGCAACGACATATCCATGCTCTATATGCGCGTTTGCGCCAAGAATTTCTAAACCTTTAATGTGAAAATCTAATCCACGTGATCCAATTGCATCTCCACCGGGAAGAGCAACTTCGGCTTTGCCAACTCTGGCAACAAGGGGTCCTAAAACATTAATGGAAGCCCGCATTTTTCTTACCAAGTCGTAATCTGCTCGATGCTCTGGTTGTGTGGGAACATCAATTGTGAGGACACCTGAGCTACTTTCAATTGTGCAACCCAAACGAGTCAAAAGCTCGGACATAATCTCGACATCTGCAATTGCGGGCACATTTCGTATTACGGTTTTTCCAGGAGCCAACAAGGATGCCGCCATTAACTTTAAAACCGAGTTTTTTGCCCCTGTGACAACCACCTGACCATTAAGCGGCATGCCTCCAACGATGCGGAAGCGGTCGGCAGATGCCACGTGAGATGCCATAGGCGGAGTCTACTTATAGGCTAGGGCCATGGTTAATTTAACGCGCATTTATACAAAGACCGGTGACGATGGAACAACCTCACTGGGAGACATGAGCCGAACTTCAAAGAATGATCCACGGTTAGAGGCGTATGCAACTGTTGATGAGGCTAACTCAACGATCGGTGTAGTCCTTGCAGCAGATGAGTTATCCGATGAAGTTCGCGCACTTTTAGTTCGAATTCAAAATGACCTTTTTGATGTTGGTGCTGATCTTTGTACACCAGTTGTGGACTCACCAGCATTTGAACCACTTCGAGTACTTGAATCACAAGTTGTTTATTTGGAAGAACAGATCGATAAATTCAATGCAGGATTAGAGTCTTTGCGTTCTTTTGTACTTCCATCAGGAACCACAGCTGCCGCACACCTTCATGTAGCGCGCACTGTTGTTCGTAGAGCCGAACGACGCACCTGGGCTGCAATTCATGCATTTGGTGGTGGAGTAAATCCATTGACCGCAAAGTACTTAAATCGCTGTTCAGATCTACTCTTTGTTTTGGCTAGAGATGCCAATAAAGAAATAGGAGATCAACTCTGGGTGCCAGGGGCTAATCGCTAAAGGTTGCCTGTGTACGTTGTGCTTGGAACCGTTTCAGCAGGAGAATCATTGCGACAATCTGCTTTGAAGTTTCCTATGGAGTGAAGTGGATCTAGCAACTCTTTACTGACTAAAAGAACGGTTACAAACTGCTTTGGTGAAGTTTTCACATACGTGGTTCGAAGTTGACCCAAAACCTTTAAAGTTTTATCAGTTGCGGATACTTGATTGCGAACATCAGCGGTGACAACCCAGAAAGTGCAGCCAACAGATGAAACAACTTGAATTGCACCACATGCATACTTTTCACAAACCCTTACTCCATCTTCTCTGACCGCAAGTGATTTTTCTAAGACTGCATCAGTGTTAGATAGCCGTTTAAGATCATCTACTGTAGGAATTCTTGCGTACGTGTTTCCGCTACTGCTGACTTTATAACCCTTGGGAGGCCAAACAGGAGTTGGCAGAGGGGCAACTTTTGAGGTTGCTTTTGGTTTTGGTTTTTTCTTTACCTTTGGCTTTGCAGTCGGCTTCTTCGTAACTGTTGGTTTTGCTGTCGGTTTCTTCGTAACTGTTGGTTTTGCTGTCGGTTTCTTCGTAACTGTTGGCTTTGCCGTTGGCTTCTTCGTAACCGTTGGTTTTGCTGTCGGCTTCTTTGTGGGTGCAGGTGAACTAGTCGCTGAATGCGAAGGCAACACTGCGGCAGGAGTTATGAGCGAAAGAACTATAACCGCTAGAAGAAGGCGCTTAATCACGGTCCCACTTAAACTTTCTGACCGAGAAATAGATTCCAATTGCAAGCCAAATCAAGAGAATAATTAATGTTCGTCCTATTTCCCAAGAACCAGCAACTTCTTCTGCTGCAAAAGAATCAGGAAGAAAAACTGAACGCATTCCTTGAGTTAACCATTTCAGAGGGAAAATCGCTGCAACTTGCTGCATCCACCATGGCAACTGGGTAAATACAAAGAAAACTCCACTAAAAAATTGAAGGATAATTACTATTGGAGAAACTACGGCCGATGCACCTCTGCCAGATTTTGGAACAATTGAAAAGGCAATTCCAAGTGCAGTTGAGCAGGCACTGCCCAAAATTACTAACCAAGTAAAAGTGATCCACTTGCTAATTTCAGTCGGCATCTCTAATCCAAAAAACAGGACACCAAATCCGAGCAACATAAAGATTTGTACAGCCATGCTTGCAAAAATCAGGATCGCTTTTCCTATGAAATAACTAGAAGCTGGCATTGGTGTTCCACGTAACCGCTTGAGAGCGCCAACATCTCTTTCCATTGGAATTGTGATTGCAAGAGCTTGAAAACCAGTATTAACAAGTCCCGAGGCGATCATGCCTGCTACGAAGTATTGAGAAAAAGTTACACCTGGTGCAATGGTGTTTTGAAAAACCGAACCGAAAATGACCAGCAAAATAACTGGAAAAAATAATGTAAATACTACAGACTCTCTTTGTCGTGAAAACTGTTTGATCTCTAAACTTCCACGTCGAAGTCCAATTATTAGGGCACTAGGAATCTTATTCATCTGGATTCCCAATCATCTCAAGGTAGATATCTTCTAGGGATGGCCTTGTCACAATCAATTCAGGCACTTCTCCACCAAAATGCGCGGATAGTTTTGAAACCAATCCCGTTGGGTTATCTGTTTTCTCCAACTTGATCTGTGCTCCATCACGCCATTGAACGGTGGCCTGAGCCGTGGCGCGACCACCTAGTTCAGTTGGGGTGGAGACCTCAACTATTTGGCCATGGTTAATGACGGCAACTCGATCAGCAAGTGCTTGCGCCTCATCTAAATAATGCGTTGTCAAAAGGATTGTCGTTCCATCACTTCGAAGTTGTTGAATAAGCGACCAGAATGCACGCCGTGCCTGAGGGTCAAAGCCAGTTGTTGGCTCATCTAAGAACAAGAGCTCTGGATTTCCAATAATTCCAAGTGCAACATCTAATCGACGGCGTTGGCCTCCAGATAAAGTTCGAATGAGTGCGCCTTGTTTTTCAGATAGACCGACACTGTCTATGACGTGCTGAACATCTAGGGGATTTGAGTAGTAGTTACTGAAGTGTTCAACTGTTTCACCAACGCTTAAGTCACCAGCATCTGCCGAGTTCTGTAAAACTATTCCAATACGGTTTCGCCATTCACGCGATTCTTGACCTTTAATTTGTGGATCAACGCCGAGCACGCTGACAGATCCTGAATCTCGAACTCTGAAACCTTCCAGAATTTCTACAGTAGTAGTTTTGCCTGCCCCGTTTGGGCCAAGAAGAGAGAAGATTTCACCTTGCTCGATCTGAAGGTCGAGTCCACGAACTGCCTGCAGAGAACCATAGTTTTTCTTGAGGCCTTTAACTTCGATGAGGCTCATACCGATACTTTACTATGCGAAAATACTCCTGTGAGCCCGCGTAGAAATTATCCAAAGAAGCGAGAAAAGCCGGTCGAACCGCGTGAAATCAATATCGCCTCTACGGGTGAGAGTAGAGAAGATCACAAAGATGGGACATACATTGTTCGCCGATTAACTGGTTCGGGATCTACAAAGCCATATCGATGCCCAGGTTGTGATCAGCTGATTCCTTTAGCAACACCACACATAGTTGCATGGCTTGAATATGATGAAGATGGCCGCCGCCATTGGCACAATACATGTTGGAGTAAGAAAGATAATCGCAGACCAAATACAGAACGAACTAGAAATGCACCTAAGTTTTAAAGCTTAGGACTACTAAATCAATTTAGCTAAATCTTCCCTTTAGCACCTTAGTAGCTTTAACTACCAAGTGATCATCTTTTGCGCGTCGCTTAAAGCTTAAGAAGTTGATCGGGAGATTAAATCGTGTGCGAACAACAGTACGTGCATAGGAATATTCCAATAGACCTTCAGGCCCGTGAACTCTTCCATAGCCGCTATCTTTTACTCCACCAAATGGCACCGAAGATATCGCTGCAAATGAGAATGTAGAGTTAATCGCAACCATTCCACAATGCAACTGTGATGCAATCTTTTTTCCTTGGCGCTTTGACCAAACATTTGCCCCTAAGCCATAACTTGATGCATTAGAGAGCTCAATCGCCTCTTGCATGTTCTCAACAGTATTGATGATGATTATCGGACCAAAGCTTTCTTCTCTAACAGCAGTTGAATTCTCTGGAACATCAACCAAAATTACCGGTTGAACAAATGGAGCCTGCACGGACTTTGCACTTCCATAAACAAACTTCCCACCATCTTTAATTGCTGCCTTTATATGAGATGCAATGATATTTAGTTGTGAGGGCATGGTGACAGGGCCGTAATTGCCTTCTCCAGGTGCACCTGCCTTCACGGTCTTGGCAAGTTCAACTGCCTTTGAAATAAACTGGGATGCAACTTTTTTATCTACATACACTCTTTCGGCACCAATGCAGGATTGTCCTGAGTTAGCCATTGCAGACCAGATCGTTGCATCTACGGCGCGATCTATGTTTGCATCTGATGCAACGATGACAGGGTCTTTTCCACCGCACTCTAAAACAACAGGAACCATATTTGCTGCACACGCAGCGGCAACTAATTTTGCAGTCCTAGTAGATCCGGTAAATGAAAGTTTGTCGATGGCGCTTTTACATAGCGCCGCACCTGTTTGGCCTAATCCGGTAATTGTCGTAAAGATTCCGCCAAATGGTGCAACAGTTTTAAAACTTTGCTCTAGCCAAACACCCACACCTGAAGTGAACTCACTTGGTTTGAATACAACTGTGTTTCCAGCAGCCAATGCATATGCAATCGACCCAACTGGTGTGAATATCGGATAGTTCCATGGACCAATCACGCCAACAACTCCTACGGGTGAGCGTTCAACAGTTGCCGACATGTTAGCCATCAAGACACCAGGTGCTCTATGAGAAGTTCGCATAATGTCTTCTGCATGACGAGCCACCCAACCAATATGGCTAACTGCGATGCTCACTTCAAGCCGTGCATCACTAAGGGGTTTGCCTGTCTCTTGAGAGATGATGGAAGCAACCTCTTCAATGTTCTTAATTATGTAATTACTCCAAGCAAGCAAAGTTTTTTTCCGGCCCGCAAATCCAAGCTTGACCCAATCAGAGGTTGCAATTCGCGCTTGAGCTACGACGCGATCAACTTCCTTATCCAATTGAATTGGGTATTTTCCAATTATTTTATTGGTAACGGGGTTGAGCGAATTAAATGTTTTGGCCATGTCCATAAGCCTAGCCTCCTACAGATAGAATCTGAAGTATGAAAATGAGAGTAGGTCCCGGCTCCATATTTCCATCGGTAAGAACCCCATTTCACGTTACAACTAAGGATGGTGTTGTTTTAGTTGGTGAAGTTGCCACCCCTCTACAAAAATCTAAAGGCGCAATTTTATGTTTACATCCCCTGCCAACAGCAGGTGGGATGATGGACAGTCACATCTACAAGAAAGCTGCCAATCGTTTGCCTGCTATGGCCGACATAACGGTTGTCAGATTCAATACACGGGGAACAACAAGTGAGGCTGGAACAAGCACCGGTGAATTTGATAATGGAATTGCTGAAAATTACGACGTAGAAGCAATGCTGACCTACTGCTTTGACGAATTGAAATTAGAGAATCTTTGGGTCGTAGGGTGGTCTTTTGGAACAGACTTAGCCTTACAACATGCAAAAGATCCGCGACATAAAGGATTGATATTGCTCAGCCCACCACTTAGAACAACAACTGATGAACAACTTAAGTATTGGAATAGTGATTTAAGGCCAATTACTGCTCTTGTCCCAGAGCTAGATGATTATCTAAAGCCAGATCAGGCGCGAGAGCGATTTGCAATCGTTCCAACATTAAAGATTGTTGCTGTAGATGAAGCAAAACATCTATGGCTAGGAGAGCCTTCTGTGCATACAGTCTTATCTGAAATTACATCAATAGTTACTGGAAAAGAAGAAAAACTTCCGCTCGAGTTTTAAGCTTTATTTGCTCGCGGAATTACAACCTCATCCAAAATCAATATTATTGACGCAGCGACGGGTACAGCAAGTAGTCCGCCAACTAAGCCCAACAAAGAGGAGCCAATCAAGGCGGAAATAATTGTAACGGCGCCAGGCACGGACAATGTCCTTTTCATAATTCTTGGAGTAACGATGTAGTTTTCAATTTGAACGTAGAGAACATAGGTAACAAAGGCCACCAGACCGATCAATGGAGATTGAGTCAGCGCAATTAACGTCACAACGCCTGCACCAATAAAGTGTCCAATAAGTGGAATGAGCGCAACAACAAAAACGATCATTCCGATTGCAATTGGTGAAGGCAAAGATAAGACTGTTGATAGGAGAACTACAAAAACTCCGGCCATTGCAGCGATAAGAATCTGACTTCCAACAAAAATACCAACTCGCTCAACAACAGCATTAGTAAGTTTTCCAACCCTTTCTCTGCGTGATGCAGGAACGAGTGAGAGTCCTAAAGAGATAGCTTGGGGCAGTGATGTGATGAAATAAAGTGTTAGGACCAAAATAGTAAGTGCCGTGAAAAATCCTGAAAGGATTGATTGACCAACACCGAGCACCCCACCAAAAGTTGAGATTAGTAGAGTTCCATCAGATGTTACAGAGTTTAGTCTGGACTGTAATGTGTCAATTATTCCAAACTGATCATTCAAACCATTAATCGTGTTATTTTTCATCAAATTATCAAGTAATTCTGGAGCGTTCTGAATCAGATTTGTTCCTTGGTTTACCACCGGAGGAACAACAACAAAGGCAAAAAAGACTACAAATAAAATAACGGAAGAGAAAATTACTGCTACTGCAGAACCTCTGGAAAGATTGCGCTTGCGCAAAGCCTCAACTGCTGGATTTAATCCCATAGCTAAGAAAAGTGAGACCAAGATTAAAACAAATATTTGACTAACACTCTCTAACGCTCGAAGCAAAACTATTGCAGTTAAAACACCCAAAGTTGCAACAAAACCAAAGTAAAACGGCTGAGTTTTGTTGATTGGTAGTCCGGACACTCCAAGATTACTTACTTTTCTTTTTGGTGGTGAAACCGCTGAAGCAGCTTTTTTGATTTTCTTCGAAGTAGCCATGTTCTTATTCTAAAGTGTGTGAGCGTTACTTTGGTGGTTAAGGATGATGTTTGCAGGTTAAATACCCTGATCGATAGGATTCTTCTATGAGTTTGCCACCTAATTTTGGGCAGGCCTTTGATTTAAGTTCATTGACTAAGCCAAAGACCGATCCAGATCTGCCCATGCCGGGTCTAGAAGTAACTGTTGAAAACTTAAACTCCAATATTCTCCCCTTATCGTTGGTAAGACCTGTCATTGTTTTAATGTGGTCTCCAAGAAGTGCTGAGTCACAAGAAATGATTACAACACTTGGAAAACTAATGAATGAGTATCAGGGGCAATGGAGTCTTGCTCGGGTAAACATTGATACAGATCCAGAGATAGCTCAAGCGTTTCAAACTAAGAATGTCCCATATGCAGTGGCAATCATTGCAGAGCAGATGGTGCCATTGTTTGAACAGTCTTATCCAGAGGCACAGCTTCGCCTCGTCATCGATAAAGTCTTGACACTTTCAGCGCAGCAAGGAATCGGTGAAGCACCGGTTGAACAGATGGAACCCGAAGAGGAAGAAGCGATGAATGCTTTGGAATCTGGCGAATTTGCAAAAGCAGAGGCGGCGTACAAAAAATGGTTATCTAGAAAACCAAATGAAAACTTAGCAAAACTTGGATTAGCTCAGACTCAACTTCTGATTAGAACAGAAGGTCTTGATCTCAATAAGGTTATTGAGGATTCAGCGAAATCTCCACAAGATATTGAGCTTCAACTAAAAGCAGCAGATGTTGAGATTGTAAATGGTGGCGTCGAGGCAGCCTTTTCTAGATTGTTGAATTTAGTGAAGGCAACACAAGGTGATGAAAAAAACAAAGTCAAAACCCACTTGCTCAATTTGTTTGCATTGGTCGATCAAAGTGACCCACGGTTAATTTCTGCAAGAAAAGAACTCGCAAGCTCAATCTTCTAACTAGAAAAAATCAACCAGAGCCTTCTGTATTGCCTGCATCTGCAGCCGTTACATCATGAATCTTATATTTAGCCATGGCCTTTTTAAGAACACTCTTTTTGATCTTTCCAGACTCAACAAGTTGTTGTAAAACAGCTACTGCAATTGATTCCGCATCAACTTTAAAGTGACGACGCAACGCACCTCGCGTATCTGATAAACCAAAACCATCTGTTCCCAATGAATAGAAAGGTTGCTCTATCCACGGTTGGATTTGATCTTGAACAGCGCGCATGTAGTCACTAACTGCAACTACTGGCCCTTTTGCATCTGCTAATTTTGTTGTTACATACGCTTGTCGTTGGTCATTAGGGTTTAACAGATTATGTCGATCCGTTTCTAGGCCATTGCGGCGAAGTTCATTCCATGATGTAACAGACCAAACAGAGGCCTTGACGCCCCAATCATCGTTTAGAAGTTGTTGTGCCTTAAGGGCCCAATTAACTCCAACTCCTGAGGCCAAAATCTGTGCACTCTTTTTGCGAGATTTCTTAGCCGGTGAGTACATATAGATTCCCTTGAGTAGACCGGCAACATCTAAATTCTCAGGCTCTGCCGGCTGCACATAAGGCTCGTTATAAACAGTTAAGTAGTAGAAGATATTTTCACTATTCTCGCCATACATTCTACGAAGTCCATCTTTAACGATATGTCCTAGCTCAAATGCATATGCTGGATCGTATGCAACGACTGCAGGATTTGTAGCTGCAAGTAGAAGTGAATGACCATCCTCGTGTTGTAAACCTTCACCATTGAGTGTTGTTCGACCTGCTGTTGCGCCAATGACAAAACCACGCACAAGTTGATCTGCAGCTGCCCAGAAACCATCTCCAGTTCGCTGGAAGCCAAACATTGAGTAGAAGATGTACATAGGAATCATTGGCTCATCATGTGTTGAATACGAAGATCCAACTGCAGTAAATGATGCAACTGAGCCAGCCTCATTAATTCCTTCATGCAAGATGACTCCGGATGTAGATTCCTTATAGGAGAGCATCAGTTCACGGTCTACTGCAGTGTATTTTTGTCCATGAGGTGAATAGATTTTTAGCGTAGGAAATAGTGAATCCAAACCAAAGGTGCGTGCCTCATCAGGAATAATCGGAACAATTCGAGAACCTAAACCTGGATCCTTCACAAGATCTTTTAGCATACGAACAAAAGCCATTGTCGTAGCAATTTCTTGTTGCCCAGAGCCACGTTTTGCAGATTCATAAACACTGTCATTTGGCAGAGTCAGTGGACGTGATTTTGAGCGACGTCGCGGAATTGATCCGCCTAGTTCTGCTCTTCGCTCGGCAACATACTTTGCCTCAGGTGAGTCTGGTGCAGGCAAATAATATGGCGGCAAGTACTTATCTAACTTTGAATCTGGAATATCTAGATGCAACGTATCTCTAAACATTTGAATGTCTTCTAAAGTCATCTTCTTCATCTGGTGCGTTGAGTTGCGACCTTCAAAGTGAGAGCCAAGAGTCCAACCTTTAACGGTCTTAGCCAAGATAACTGTTGGACGACCATTCTTTTGTGTTGCAGCTGTATAGGCGGCATAAAGTTTCTGATAATCATGGCCACCTCGCTTGAGGTTCCAGATCTGATCATCGCTCCAATCTGCAACTAAAGCTGCAGTACGAGGATCTTGACCAAAGAAATGTTCGCGAACATATTTGCCTGATTCGGCCTTAAATGTTTGATAATCACCATCAAGGGTCTCATTCATGATTTTAACGAGAGCACCTTCGCGATCTTTTGCAAGGAGCGGATCCCAACCTCGACCCCACACCACTTTAATAACATTCCAACCAGCGCCACCAAAGATAGATTCAAGCTCTTGAATAATTTTTCCATTACCTCGTACAGGTCCATCAAGGCGCTGCAAATTACAGTTAACAACAAAAGTTAAGTTATCTAATTTCTCTCTGGTGGCAAGTCCTATCGCGCCCAAAGTATCTACTTCATCTACTTCACCGTCACCAAGAAATGCCCAAACATTTTGATCGCTAGTATCTTTGATTCCACGATTGTGTAGATAACGGTTATAGCGTGCTTGATAAATAGCATTCAGCGGACCAATTCCCATCGACACTGTCGGGAACTGCCAAAACTCTGGCATTAATCGTGGGTGGGGATATGAAGAGAGTCCGCCTCCAGGATGTGAAAGTTCTTGGCGGAAACCATCTAACTGATTTTCAGTAAGTCGCCCTTCTAAAAATGCTCGTGCATACATGCCAGGACTTGCATGGCCTTGGAAGAAGATTTGATCTCCGCCACCGGCGTGATCTTGTCCGCGGAAAAAGTGGTTAAAACCGACTTCATATAACGCAGCAGATGATGCATATGTAGAAATATGTCCACCAACACCAACACCTGGACGTTGGGCTCTGTGCACCAACATTGCTGCGTTCCAACGATTGATTCGGCGAATCTTGCGCTCTAAATCTTCATCTCCTGGGAAAGGTGCTTCATGTTCTGGGGAAATGGTGTTGATGTAATCAGAAGTACGAAGGGCAGAAATTCCTACATTTTGTTCACGTGCATGTTGCAAAAGATTGAGCATTAAGTAACGCGCGCGTACTGGCCCTGCGGCCTTTAACGCTGCGTCAAAGGATGCACGCCACTCGGCGGACTCAGAGGGATCGGTATCGACTAGTTGATCGATGTTTAAATCGGGCGCCTCGAAGTTTTCGCTCATGTGCCTATTCTCGCGTGTATGGGCTGTAAGTGGAAATTGAACGGGTCGAAAATTGGACCAAATTACCTCTTGCGCTTAAGGGGCCGATTGTGTGGACTTATCCAGTGCCAACACGGATGGGATTAGCCAAGGGGGACCTTGTGCTGGAGATCGGTTTCGACAGTGATTGTGATTCCACACTTCGAGACGAGATCCGTGGAATTACCGAGACCGAGTTAATTGAAAACTCGACAACCGATGTTGTTGATGCCGTGATTATTTGGTGGAGAGATGGCGACGGTGATTTAGTTGATGAACTGATGGATGCGATTACATATCTCGCCGAGAACGGTTCAATCTGGGTGTTAACACCTAAGGTTGGTCGAGATGGCCATGTTGAGCCAAGTGATATTCAAGATGCAGCCCCTGTAGCTGGGTTAAGCCAGACCTCAACTATTGCGCTCGCAAAAGATTGGACTGCTACACGGCTGGTGGCACGCAAATCAGTTAAACGGTAAGTTTGCCCAATGACATTATCAATTGGACAACCGGCACCTGATTTCGAAATTCCAAATCAACATCTAGAGAAAGTTTCTCTCTCATCCTTTAAGGGAAAGAAGAACGTTTTGCTTACGTTTTATCCCTTTTCATTTACAGGCACTTGCACTGGCGAACTTTGTGAAATCCGTGATGATCTTTCAGCATTTCAAAATGATGATGTGCAGGTGATTGCTATTTCATGTGATACGCCTTTCGCACAGCGCTTGTTTGCTGAGAAAGAGGGATATCAGTTTCCAGTACTTTCAGATTTTTGGCCTCACGGCGCTGTTGCAAAATCTTACGGAGTCTTTGAAGAATCAAAAGGTTGCGCACTACGTGGAAGTTTCTTGATCGACAAAGAAGGCATTTTGCGGTGGGAACTTAAAAATGAATGGGCAGCAAGAGCAAATGCTGATTACAAGGCTGCAATCGCATCTCTATAAGCGTGATTTAGTAGATTGCGGGCTCGTAAGTTAAGATTCGATCCTGCAATACCGGGTGGTTAGCTCAGTGGTAGAGCGTCTCGTTTACACCGAGAATGTCGGGGGTTCGAAACCCTCACCGCCCACGTAAAGGTAAAGTGTTCCAAATAATGGTTTAGATTTTTAGTTCAGCAATCAAGTAGGGGATCAAATCTTTTTTGTACCAATCCTCTGCTGAAATTCCAAAAGTTGAATTGAAAGAAGCCTGCCAACCGTTTTCGGGGGATTTCTTCATAAAATCTATGACCTTAATCCAAGTGAAATCTGCAACAAGTTTTTCATTCACTAATTGACCCAATGTGTAGCCCAATAATGGCTCAGTTCGATTACATAGAACATCACCTCTACTAATATTCGTGAGCGCATTGAATAGCCCATCTACAGAATTTGTAGTACCTATATATTTGTTGACAGCGCTTATGGCCCACTTTCTATTCTGAATCGCTATCGACTTTGCTACAGTCTCAGATTTATCAGCATGTGCAGATTGAATAAACTGTGCCTGCCCCTCCCCAAACCAGCAAGGCGTATTGTTTACTTCATCCTTAAGAGCCGTAGCTTGGAAGAAATGAGTAACCTCGTGAAAGACGTGCTCTCGTGTTGCCAGAGTTGAAGGTCTTGTTGTTAAAACTTTAAAGTACATATTTATTTGACCTGAGTTATTCCATCCAACTGCGCCACCTTCACCATTTCCAGTCTTATCCCACCAATATTGCCCAGTGTTATCACTTCCTAATTCTTGCCATCGTTTCATGTACCACTCATAATCTTTCTCACTGACAATGGTCGTGTAGAGAGGCTGTGGATTAACTACAAATTGAGACCAATAAATTAAAGTGTCATTAAAATGTGCTGCGATTTTGTCAGTCTCAGATTTAGGAACATTTGGCGCAGATTTGATGTCTATGCTTTGGATAACTCTTGGTACCTGGCTGAAGCTTCTACTATCCAGCATTGCCCGCCACCAAGTCTCAACGATTTTTGGTGCTTCGGGAGTTACCTTTGAAATAGAGGGAGTGAGTATCCACGATAGTTTCTTTCCAGACTTAATGCACTTAAAAGTCTTTCCTGAAATTACTTTTGTTTTTCCAGCTTTGGAACAAATCCCACCTGTTTGAGAGGCAGCATTTGATGGAGAGAGGGGGAGCAAAACCAGTACAACCAGAACAGATAAGAATGTAGTAAGTCTCTTGTTCATGCGCAGAGCCTAAATTAAATTAATCCTCTAAACAATGACTATTCGCCTAAACCCCTCTCTAGGCCCCAAACTAGAGTCATTCCCTCAATTAAAGACAGAATTTGGTTCTCACTTTTGGTTTTAACTCAGCCCTAACCTAAACTGTTACTTAACAATCTAATCGCGGCGGGGGTTTATCAGCATGAAGGCCACTCCCAACGACCAGCGCTCAATCCTTAAAGTGGCGCAATTAGATCAGCAAGCTAATTTGTTGCGACACAAAGCTGCGACTCTTCCAGAGCTACAAGAAATCACGACCGCAACAGTTAAGTTCAACAATGCTCGCGATCTAAGAATTGCTGCCGAAACCGAGTTAAGCGATGTGAAGCGCGAACTACTTCGCGCAGAAGCAGATGTTGAGCAAGTAGTTTCTAGAATCACTCGAGATGAAGCCCGTCTTGCAGGTGGTTCTGCATCACCAAAAGAGTTAGAACAACTACAACATGAAATTGGCACGCTTAACACACGCAGAGCCGAACTTGAAGAAGTCGAGCTGGAAATCATGATGAGAGTGGATTCAATCCAGGCAAGTATCTCTACGCACTCACAAGAAGGCGATGAACAAGCCGCTGTAATTGCAGACCTAGAGATTCGTAAAGAAAATGCATTGGCTGCCATTAACTCTGAGCTAGAAACTATTACAAGTGATCGATCGAAATTAGTAAGTGGAGTCGAAAAAAGCTTCCTTGATCTATACGAGAAGATACGAGCAGATTCTGGTGGTCCAGGGGCCGCAGCACTTGTAGCCGGTGCATGTTCTGGATGTAACCTTTCAATTAATGCTGTTGAGATAAAAAGATTGTCTGATTTAGCCGAAGATGAAGTTGTGCGCTGTGAAGAGTGTCGATGCATTTTGGTGCGCGGAGTTTAACAATGGCCAGACATTTCACATTAACTGCAGATGGTGGTTCACGTGGTAATCCGGGACCTGCAGGTTATGGATCAGTAATTACCGAAAATGGAAAAATAATTGCAGAGCTTTATGACTTTATTGGCATTGCTACCAACAATGTTGCTGAATACGCTGGGTTGATAGCCGGTCTTACGGCAATTCACGAGATTGATCCAACGGCAACTATTGACGTGAAGATGGATAGCAAATTAGTTGTAGAACAAATGTCTGGCCGCTGGCAGATCAAGCATGCAGATATGCGCGTAATGGCACAAGATGCAAGGGCAGCTCATAATCCATCTCAAGTCAGTTATACCTGGATCCCACGTGATGAAAACTCTCATGCAGATCGCCTTGCTAATAAAGCACTAGATCAGCAGTTAGGTGGAGGAGAAGTTGTCTACCATCAGCAGAATTTTTTAACGGAGCGTTTACTTACAACAGAAAAAGCAACGACTATATTTTTTATTCGACATGGCGAAACAGCACTAACTCCCTTTAAGAAGTTTTCGGGCGATGGTCCGCTTAATCCTGAGCTAACCAACACCGGTTTAGAGCAAGCAGAAAAAGTGGCCCGCGCAGTTGCAGATTTAAATCCTGAGGTCATTATTTCTTCGCCTTTGCGCAGAACGACTCAAACTGCCGAAGCGCTCTCACGATTGACCGGGTTGCCAATCATTTTTGAAGATGAATGGATCGAGTGTTCTTTTGGTATTTGGGATGGGATGTCTATTGATGAAGTTAAAGAAAAGTATCCAGCCGACTATCAGGCGTGGATATCTTCAACAGCATTCGCACCACCGGAAGGCGAGTCATATGACAGCGTTGCCCAAAGAATTGATTTTGCTCTAGAAAAAATTGCTAGTGAATTTCCAGGCCAGCGAGTTGCAGTTGTAACGCATAACGGAACCATTAAATCGGCCGTAAAAAATGTCATCGGTGGACCTGCTGAATCGATTTTCCATATTGATATCTCGCCATGTTCGATTACCACTGTATCCATTTGGCCTAGTGATGGTTTACGGGCACTTAGAACGCTCAACGAACAAAGCCATCTTCGCTAAATTGTTATGTGCTAGAGAGATTTAGTTACTCTATAAGTCTTTAACGTTGGATCACTTGCATAAGCAATTCGAACTCCAGCTGTTTTACTTGTCGCCAGACCATCGACTATTTGAGCCGTTAATACTTCACCTGGTGCAACTACTGCAACACCTGGTGGATAAGGCGCAATCAAATCTGCACTAACGCGACCGATAGCATTGGCTGCGTTTACAAACTCAGTATCTGCAAAGTAGGCATCTCTAATAGACATTCCAACCGTAGGAACAATCGACCAACTAAGCGCTGTCTGTGTTTGGCGAGGCTGAGATCGTAGTTTTTCTAAGATTGGAATTAGCTTTGCGGCAACTTCATCAAAATCTTCAGATCTATCGGCCAAAGTTGCAAGGAAGACAATGGTGTCTTGATCTGCCATTTCAACACGAATGTTGTGTTTTTCTAATTCATTTTCAACATCTACACCGGAAACCCCGAGCAGATTAGCCCTTAAGACAACTTTTGCGGGATCAAATCTGTCTTTTGGAAAATCTGAAGCGTTAAGAAAGACGGACATTCCGCATGCTTTATCAACCTTGTCCTTAAATGCATTAACCAAGTCAACAAGGTTTGCCGTTAGTTGATCCCCACGGTTTTGCAAAAGCGCTCGGCACCCATCGATAGAGGCAAGGGGAGCACCTGCAGGTGAAGTGGTGTGGGTTGTTTCAAAGCTCTGTTCGATACGGTCAAGATTTAATAATGTGCCCTGTGCTAACAACAGTGCAGAGGCACTATAGCCAGGCAAAGTTTTATGAACACTAGTTATCAGAGCGTCTGCGCCCAACTGCAATGCATGTTGTGGCAGATTTGAATTAAAGCCAAAGTGAGCTCCCCATGCGGCATCAACAATTACGGGAATTGCATGGGTATGAGCTTTTACTATCAAGCTTTTAACTTCTGACAGAGTTCCTAAATAGCTTGGCTCAGTAAGCAACAGTGCAATCGGTTTTTGATCAAGAACTCTTTCCAACTCTTTAACAGGAATTCCCATAGGCACACCAGATTTTGCATCGATCTCTGGTGTTAACCAAATTGGCTCTAATCCAGTTAAAACAAGTGCGCTAAGGACTGATCGGTGGGCTGTTCGTGTCAACGCAATTTTCTGGCCAGGTTTTCCTAACGCTAAAATGATTGCCTGGTTAGCATGTGTAGAGCCACCAGTTGAAAAACGTGCATAGTCGGCGCCCCATAACTTTGCTGCCAAACCTTCAGCTTTCTTGAGAACTCCATGTGTCAGCTTTATTGCATCTAGCCCACCATATAAAGGTGTATCGCTATC
>CAEZTK010000015.1_pt1 | contig 17121 bp, 17 predicted proteins | sample 7264201 | NCBI WGS metagenome assembly CAEZTK01 (sample SAMEA6813801, study PRJEB35770) | uncultured Actinomycetes bacterium | biome: Freshwater; feature: Freshwater reservoir; material: water | place: Czech Republic | collected 2015-06-16 | depth 0.5m m
CCGATTGTTACCGGGGCCACAAGCATTGTGTCGCTCCCGATGCGAACGTGATCACCAACTGTTGTGTGATGCTTTTCTACTCCATCGTAGTTAACAAAAATAGTTGCTGCTCCAATATTGCTGCCATCACCAATTGTTGCATCACCAACGTAGGACAGATGTGGCACCTTTGAACCTGTGCCTAATGAAGCTTTTTTCATTTCGACAAATGCGCCTGCTTTACTTAAATCACCTAATTCAGTTCCTGATCTCAAATATGTAAATGGGCCAACACTGGCGCCTTCGCCAATGATTGTCTCAATAGCAATTGACTCTAAAACCTTTGCGCCGGCCTTTACTTCACAATCAGTGAGAGTTGATCGAGGTCCTATGACCGCACCAGATGCAACTGTGGTTTTCCCAAACAGCGCTGAACCTGGATGAAGCGTTACATCTTGTGCAAGTTCAACTGTTGAATCAATCCATGTAGTTGTTGGGTCAATAATTGTCACACCAGAGCGCATCCAGTGTTCATTAATTCGATCTCGAATTATGGCTGCAGAATCTGCTAATTGAATTCGGTCATTGACGCCCATTGTTTCGGTGAAATCATCAATCATCACCGCAGCCACTGATTCTCCGGCTGCCTTTAGAATGCCGATTACATCTGTTAAATAGAGTTCACCTTGGGCGTTAGAACTGGTCAATTTTCCAAGTGCAGATCCGAGTTTTTCTCCATCAAATGCATAAACGCCGCTATTGATCTCAGAAATAAACTTCTCATCCTCGCTGGCATCTTTTTCTTCAACAATTCTCAGTAGTTCATCATTATCATCACGGATTATTCGGCCATAACCTGTGGGGTCCGAGTGTTCGGCGGTTAAAACTGATGCTGCAAATTTTCCTTGTGAGTGCATATCTACAAACTGCTTGAGTGAATCTGCAGTAAGTAGTGGAGTATCACCAGCAAGAATTAACACAGTTCCTTTGGTGGATTTGCCTGCGAGCGCCAACTGGGCGGCATGACCAGTTCCGCCGCGAGTCTCCTGAAAAACAGTTGTGGCTTTTGGAGCAATCTGTGAAAGGTGAGCAGTAACTTCTTCGCGTCCTGCTCCTACAACCACTCGAACATCAGAGGGTTGTAATTGATTAAGCGCGTGTATTACATGTCCAAGAAGTGAACGGCCTGCAACAGTGTGCAAAACTTTAGGAAGCGATGACTTCATGCGCGTGCCTTCACCCGCTGCAAGAATGATCGCGGTCTGTAAGGCCATGTATGAAGTCTATCTCGGCGGGATTGGCAACAGCTCCGCCATTCGCTTCTGCTTCGCTTATCGCTCCGCTAATTCCCTGTGCTTCGCTTATCGCTCCGCTAATTCCCTGTGCTTCGCTTATCGCTCCGCCACCAGGTATCGATCCTGGACCCTGGGCTTCAAAGGCCCATGTGCTAGCCACTACACAATGGCGGAACCCGTATTCTCCCTCATAACTGGATTTGTACCAAACCAACAGGTGCAATTAATTTGTTGAAATTACCTTTGCCCCAGCAACTGGCCCATAAGCCTGCACAACGCTTCCGACTACTCCGCTTGAGGTTAAGGCCACTGCAAGATCAAGTCCCGAATCTTGATCAGCCACTAAAAAGGCGACCGTTGGTCCCGAACCAGAAACAATTGAACCTAACGCCCCATATTCCTGACCAACATCTAATACCAAACGAATTGCTGGACGTAGTGAACATGCAGCAAGTTGTAAATCATTTACTAATGCAGATCCAACTCCTGGTGCGTCAGCTGCAAGAAGTGATTGCATTAAAACTTCGTTAGTTTGCGGTTCAACAATTTCAAGTTCTCCGCGCAGACGATCACACTCTGCATAAACTGCCGGGGTTGATAAACCTACCGTCGAAACTGCCAATACCCAGTGATAGGTACCGCGAGAAAGAGCGGCAGTTAACTGATCGCCGTGTCCCGTACCAATTGCTGTTCCACCGCTTAACATAAATGGAACATCACTTCCAATTTTTGCTGCAATCTCAATCATTTCTTCGCGGGTCATATCAAGTGAATACAGATAATCAATTCCAATGATTGTTCCAGCAGCATCTGCGCTGCCCCCGGCCATACCACCCGCAACAGGAATCGATTTCTTTATATCAATATGTGCATCAACTGTTAGGTCGTATTCTTTCGAGATGAGCGCTACAGCTTTCGCCGCCAGATTATTGGCATCTGCCGGAACGCCATGTGTTTGATCTCCAGAAACACTAATTGTTAAACCAGAACCTGGCTCTCCTAATTTAATTGTTATGTCATCGAAGATTGAGATAGCTTGAAAAACTGAGACTAAATTGTGATAGCCGTCGGCCTCTTTGGGCCCAACAGAAAGTTGTAGGTTGACCTTTGCGGGAACGCGAACGGTCACACTTTTGACTGGCATGATGCGACCCTATAACTGTGACTAGAAAATGTCAGGTGCAACGGCTGCGATCTGACAAAAACCTTCAATCTCTAAGGCCTCTCCGCGAAGTGTGGGATCTATGCCGGCCTTAATCAAAATTTGCTCTGCTACCGATGATGATCCATATAGACCAGAAAGCGCCGATCTCAACATCTTTCTGCGTTGAGCAAATGCGTAGTCAATAATTGTAAAAACTTTAACCCGCATCTCTTCGTTGCCGGGTGTGGGGCGCCTGGTAAAACCGACTAACTTTGAATCAACATTTGGTGCGGGCCAAAATATAGATCGAGAAACATTTCCAACGTTTTTCACCTCTGCCCACCATGCAGCTTTAACGCTGGGAATTCCATACTCTTTTCCGCCTGGCTTTGCAGCAAGTCGGTCTGCAACCTCTGCTTGAACCATTACAACGCCAGATCTAATTGTTGGAAATTTTTCAAGCAGGTGTAGTAGAACTGGTACCGAAACGTTGTACGGCAAATTTGCAACCAATACTGTTGGCTGTCCCGGTAGTTCAGTAATTTTCAGGGCATCTTGATTAATAACTGTCAGATTTTCTGGATGATCAAAGTATTGTGCAACTGTTATCGGAAGTTGTTGAGCAAGTCTTGAATCAATTTCAACGGCAATTACTTGTTTGGCGGTATCAAGAATCGCTAAAGTCAATGAGCCGAGGCCTGGTCCAATTTCTAGAACAACATCATCGGGTGTAACGCCAGCGGTTCGAACAATTTTGCTGCAGACATTTGAATCGATGACAAAGTTTTGTCCAAGGGATTTAGAAGGCTTTAAATCTAATTGTGCTGCAAGTTCACGGATCTGCGCCGCTCCAAGCAATGTCATGGGGCAAACGACCCAAAAATTCGCTCAGCGTTATCACTTAAGGCACTGGCTAATTCTCCTAGATCTTGATTACGTTCTGCTGCCATTGCTCGAACAATGTTTGCAATCTGAGCAGGTGTATTTCCAGCTCCTCGATGTGGAGATGGTGCTAAAAATGGTGAATCGGTTTCAACCAATAACTGATCTAAAGGAACAAGTTTTACCGCTTCTCTTAATTCAGGTGCGTTCTTAAAGGTCAATGTTCCTGCAAAAGAAAGAACGTATCCGCGATCGATACAGATCTTTGCCATTGCAACATCACCTGAAAAGCAATGAAAGATAGTCTTTTCTGGCGCGCCAACTTCTGATAAAACTGAAAGTACATCATCGTGTGAATCTCGATCATGAATTACCAAAGCTTTATTCATCCGTTTAGCCAAATCAATGTGCCACTTAAAGGATTCTTGCTGACGAGCTCTTAACTCTGGCGGAGTTCGAAAATAATCTAAACCTGTCTCTCCAATTGCACGAACACGAGGATGTTGAGCAAGTTGTTCAATAATCTTAAGATCAGAATCTAAATCCTCTACGACTGGTGCCTCATTAGGATGCAGTGCAACAGCTGCCAACACAGATGTGTTCCATTTTTCAGCCGCACCAACACACCAACGAGATTGCTCTGCTGAATAACCAACTTGAACTATGCGATCAACATTTACAGATTTTGCTTCTGCGATGACATCTGCGACTTCCTGTGAATCAAAGGCTGTATCGGTGACAATCTCCATATGCGCATGTGCATCTACGGTAGGAACTGGTAATGGTTCCGGAAGAGGAGCGCGCGGACGATCTATGTCGCGATTGTGGCGATCTGCCATTTTTAATTAGGCAGTAACTTCTAGTCGAGGGAACAAAACAGGTGTTTTTGTAACAGTTGCACCTTTTGGTAACTGTCCCCATTTGGCAACAGATGAAATTGTTTGGGCGCCTAAATCTCCAAGAGTTGATTGAGCTCCAAGGCTTTGCCACAAAATTTCGCACGTATCAGGCATCAGTGGATTTAGAAGTACAGCAAGTGCACGTAGAGATTCGGCAGTGTTATATAGAACTTCCTCTAAAACTTCTTTGTTATTTGCATCTTTTGCAAGAATCCATGGCTCTTTTTCAGTGACATATCCATTTACTTTTTTGCAAAAATCCATAATCGCAACTATTCCGCCCTGAAAATCAAGTGCACACATTGCAGCATCGGCTACAGAAACCGTTTGCTTTAACGCTTCTTCTAGTCCCGAATCTTTAGAAACGGCAGGAAGTACACCGTCGCAGTATTTTTCAATCATCGCAGCACTGCGTGAAGCTAAATTGCCAAAATCATTAGCAAGTTCAGATGTATACCGAGCACTCATATCTTCCCAAGAAAATGAACCATCTGTGCCAAATGGAATTGCTCGTAAGAAGTAATAGCGAAAAGCGTCAACGCCAAAGTGATCGGTAATGTCTTTGGGAGCAATTCCTGTGAGCTTGCTCTTACTCATTTTCTCTCCACCAACGAGTAACCAACCATGTGCAAAAACTTTTTTAGGAACTTCCAGGCCAGCTGCCATCAACATTGCTGGCCAAATAACGGCATGAAATCTCAAAATATCTTTTCCAACTAAATGAACATCAGCCGGCCATGTCTGTGCAAATTTTTTGCCACCCTCAGATGCTGCATCGTCGGTTAGTCCAACAGCGGTTGCATAGTTAAGGAGTGCATCAAACCAGACATAAACAACTTGATCTGTATCCCAAGGAACCGGGATTCCCCAATCAAATGTTGATCGTGAAATTGATAGATCAGAGACTCCACCTTCTAGAAATGAAATCACTTCATTGCGTGCACTTTCTGGTTGGCACGCCTCGGGATTGCTGCGGTAATGCTCAAGTAATGGCTTTGTAAACTCTGATAACTTAAAAAACCAGTTGTTTTCATTTACTAGTTCAATTGGCTTGCTGTGAATAGGACAGCACTTTGCACCGTCAATTTCAATCAAGTCTCCAGGAAGCTTGAACTCTTCACATCCCACACAATAAGGTCCTTCATACTTGCCTGCATAAATATGGCCAGAGTCCTTTAGTGATTGAAGAAATTTCTGCACGCGTTCTGTATGTCGTTTTTCAGTTGTGCGGATAAAGTCATCATTTGCAATATTGAGATGTTCCCAGTTTGGTTTCCAAGCATCAGCTACAAGTTTGTCTACCCACTCTTGAGGTGCAACATTGTTAGCTTCAGCAGTGCGCATCACTTTTTGACCGTGCTCATCCGTTCCTGTTAAAAACCAAACAGATTCGCCCTTTTGACGATGCCAGCGAGTTAGTACATCGCCAGCAACAGTTGTGTACGCATGACCAATATGGGGTGCATCATTGACGTAGTAAATAGGCGTCGTTAGATAAAAGGACTTGGTCATTGGCTCATCTTATTCGCATCAACGACCGCGGCATAAACAAGACGTTTAGATATCCCAAATTCATCGGCCACTGTTGAGATCGCACCCTTTCGATCCATTCCAGCTGCTTCAAATTCCTTCACTCGCCTGACCATCTCATCTGCGGTTCGAAGGGCCGAATCCACTTCTGCACCTGCTATTACTAATGTTATTTCGCCCAAAACATCATTGCTGTTTGCCCAGCTCAATAACTCTGAAAGAGTACCTCGAATAGTTTCTTCGTAACGCTTGGTCATCTCACGACAAATTGCAGCTTTTCGTTCTAGTCCAAAAACTTCAACTGCATCAACCAGAGATTCTTTTAATCTATGGGGTGCTTCAAAGAAAACCATAGTTCTTTCTTCAAATCTAAGTTTTTCAAAAGTAGAAGCCCTTGCACCAGCAGTTCGTGGTGGAAACCCTTCAAAAGAGAATCTATCTGTTGGTAATCCTGAAAGCGCGATTGCAGTAGTTACAGCGCTGGGCCCAGGTATGACCAAAACTTCTAACCCTTGGGCAATTGCATCTCTCATTAATCTAAAGCCTGGATCACTAATAGTCGGCATGCCTGCGTCTGAAACTACTAAGACTGTTGCTCCATTTTTTAATTCAGCAAGAAGTTCTTTTGCTCGTTCCTCTTCATTACCTTCAAAGAAAGATAAAACTTTGGCAGTGAATGTGACCTCAATATCTTGGCATAAACGATGAAAGCGTCTGGAATCTTCTGCAGCAATAATCGTTGCATCCGCAATTGCACTCTTCAATCGGCTGCTCGCATCCCCAGGATTGCCCAATGGAGTTGCAGCTAAAATGAGCGTCATGGCTTAATACTCTCAGTATTTTTGATTAACTGCGCATACCCTTGACCGGTGACCGCCGCTATTGCCCCAATAATCATCGCAATTGCTTCATTTGTGCTGAGGCTGTTTAACTTAGGTTCACCAAAAGGATTTATCTTTGATGAGCTCTACTACGTGGATGGAGCCCAAGATTTTCTCAATTTTGGAGTGGAAGTTACGGGAGCAAATCCAGAGTTTATTGCTCACCCTCCATTAGGAAAATGGCTGATCGCTACAGGAATAGCAATCTTTGGCGATAATGAATTTGGATGGCGATTTGCGACATCAGTATTTGGGACTTTGCTCATTCTTTTGATTGCGCGTTTGGTCCATGTTCTTTTCTATTCACCAGTGTTAACGGCCCTTGCAGCTGGATTAATGGCCGTTGATGGCCTTTTACTTGTTCATTCGCGAACTGCTCTTCTTGATTTATTTTTAACTTTTTTTACTCTATTAGGTATCTACTTGTGGAGTCGAAATAGACATTGGTGGGCAGGCTTTGCTTTTGGATTAGCTCTAGGATGTAAGTGGAGCGCAATTTATTTTATTGCAATCATAGTGTTGATAACTCTTTATCGAATTTTGGTCACACACGATATTCGCGAAACTCCTCGCAAGATTGCATTAGTTGTTACTCGATATGGCTTACTCCCTTTAACCGTTTACACCTTGACGTGGTTGGGTTGGTTTTTCTCTGATAGGGGCTGGGACCGACAAAGTTCAAGTAATCCGATTATTGCACTCGTTAATTACCATAAAGAGATACTGAGTTTCCATGTTGGTTTAACTGAAAAACACCCTTACCAATCGCATCCTTTAGGTTGGCTAGTTATGTTGCGTCCTACGTCTTTTTTCTACGACGCACCAAGTGGTTGTGGAAATGCCGAGTGTGCCCGCGAAGTATTAGCAATCGGAACTCCATTTTTATGGTGGATTGGCACAATCGCGATATTTTTTGTTGTTTACCGTTGGATTAAATCTTTGAGAAATCGAGCTAAAGATAATGCGGCAAATTTTGTTGTTATCGGATTAGTGGCAGGGTATCTACCGTGGTTTACGCTGCCTGATCGAACAATGTTTACCTTTTATGCAATTATTATTCAACCATTTTTAGTTGTGGCCATTGTCTATTGCGCCAAATTAATGCTGGAAAGCCGCCTTAATCCTCTGCTTTCGCAAAGCATCGTCATAGGCGTATTTATTCTAATTTTTATCTGTTTTCTGTACTTCTTACCTTTGTTTACAGGTCAATTAATCACATATGAACAGTGGCAAAACCGAATGTGGTTTAGCTCTTGGATCTAAGCATCAAATCTACGACGAGCCTCTAAGGCATCGGAACTACAAGTAGATTATTCGTTTGCAGCGCGAGATTGATTCAATCGCTCAACAGCTTCCTCTGCCAACTGTTGATCAAATATTTCATCACGAGATGGAGATGCTGCTGCCAATGCCTGCCTTTCAAGGAGTTCTTGTTCCTCAGTCCACTGTCCAGGAGTTGTCAGATCAATAACTCGCTTTGAAGGCACAGCTTTGGGTGCATTTATGTAAGTTGGCACTGGAACTTGTGTTGGTTGCCAAACGTTTTGATAAGTTGTAGAACCGCGTGGAACTATGACTACACCTTTAAGTTCGCGTTCTGACAAAGGTATCCAATGTTCTGTGCTTTCTTTTGGTTGCACAACTTCAGCTAAGTTAGTTGCAGAAAAACCAGCACTTCGACGATGCAATTGCGTGACTCGACGCTTATGCAGTTGGTCAGCGATCACATGTCGTCGCACATTTGCAATATAAACCAACATTGCAGAAAGTGGAACGAGTGCATATAGAAATGGCATGGTATTCATAAAGCCTCCAACAATCGTTGTGACAATTGAAAATGCAATAATTGCAAAAATTATTCTTCGTCGCAAAAGTAATTGTCGAACTTTTGCTTCTCTATCTAAATCAATGTGTATTGCTCCCGACGAGCTAGCACCGCCTGGTGTTTGCGCAGCTACTACTCGAAGTGCAGACTTAAACTGCTCAACTGATTTTCCAGAGAACTCATTACGGTCATGGATCCAGCGGGGTGCAAAATAAGCAACCCACATCCCGATGATTGCTAGATAGATCAGACCCGAAGCCATAATGGTAAATCTTAAAGAAGCCCTCACATTTTTCGGGGATTTAAGCACTCCTAAAAGCCAGGATTTTCCTTTACAAAAACTATGTGATCTCGCCAGTCTCCGTCGATATGTAAGTATCTGGGTCTTTGCCCCTCAAGAATATAGCCAGCCTTTTCAGCCACTTTTCTAGAAGCTGCATTTTCAGGGCGCAAATTAATTTCTATGCGATGCAGCTTTAACTCTTGAAAAGCATATTGAGTAAGCATTTGTACGGCCATTGTTGTGTATCCACGATTGGCAAAATTGCGGTCTATCCAATAGCCAATGTGACCACCGCGCATTGCACCGTAAATCACGCCAGCCAAAGAAATTTGTCCAATTAAGTTGGGTCCTTTCCAGATAGCAAAGGAAAAAGATCGACCATGGCGAGCTTCGTTTTGAAGTGATCGCACCATGCCTATGTAGGTTGGAAGTTCTGCAATGTTTTCTTGGCTAATGCTGGGAATCGTTGCCTCCCAAGGAGACAACCAATCTCGATTTTCCGCTCTTACTCGATTCCACTTCTGCCTATCTCGAAATCGCAAGGGTCTTAAAGTGATCTCACCATTAGTTAATTCATTTGGCCAAGCTCGTCTCATGATTGCCTCTATATATCCTAGTTAAACCCTAGATATATCGTCGCTCAAGAACTACAACGTTTACGCGATCACCAGTTTTAAATGAGGTGTCAGCCTCTGAGATAGCGATGAATGCATTTGCATCAGAAAGAGTTGATTGTTCATCTTGAGATTCCAAAGGTGTCACTGACTTGCCATCTTCAGCTAAAACTGCACGAATGTAGGAGCGCATTCCTTCTGTCGACTCAATTGGCTTTTCCAAGGATGCCTTCACTGATGGCCGATGGATAGTTGCTGCCCCCAACATTGTTCTGATCATCGGGCGAACAAAAAGTTCAAATGAAATATAAGCAGCAATCGGATCACCGGGCAGTGTTACAACCGGAGTTTGGTCTGGACCGATCACGCCATAGCTATGGCGACCGCTTGCCTCAATTGCCATATCAACTGTTGTAATCGAGCCTAGGGAAGAAAGGGTCCGTGTGATGAGATCAAATGAATCATCGTGTCGCTCTCCAGAAATAATTATCAGATCTGCGCGCACTAATTGATCTTCAATTACTTTCTTCAGTTCTTCTTCTGTTTCTGGAATTGAATGCACGCGGTATGCAACAGCACCTACTTCACGAACTGCTGTTGTTAAAAGCCAGGAGTTAGTCTCATATTCATCACTCGAATTTTTAAGTTGTTGGCCAGGTTCAACAAGATCTGGCCCTGCTGAAAGTACAACGACGCGTGGATGCGGTCTTGTTGGTAAGTGATCACGACCGATCGAAGCGGCTAAGCCAATTTGTGTTGATCGGATTCGCGCACCAGATCGCAAAACTAATCGATCTCCGGCATAAATATCTTCAGCCAATGTAGCCCCATGAGCATCTAATAAGGACATCTCAAAAGCCTCAAGGGGCTTACAAATAGAAAGGAGTGAAGTAAGAAACTCATCCACCCGCGTGTGTTCTGGCATAATCAAACCCTACTTCTATTAAGTTTTATCTTTGGGATTTCATGGGAGATTCAAATGGGCGTTGACAAACAGCAGATAAGAGAGCGGGCACGCCGCGATCGTTTGCAAAAATTCATTCCATCAAACTTTAATGTGATTTTGAAGGCCCCAGAAATTCAAGCTGCCACAGGTATTGCTTCCTATATTTCCTATGAAACCGAGCCAAGCACCGAAGAGATAAATCAAGCATTTTTGCGAAGTGGGAAAAAGCTCTATTTGCCGAGAATTAATGGGGATCTTCTTGAGTGGGTAAATTGGAATGGTGAACAGAGTTCACTTCGTGCAAAGAAAAAGATTCTTGAACCTACTGGTGATGCAATAGCGGACTTGTCAGTAATCACAGCGATTGTCGTACCGGCATTACGTATTGATCAATCGGGTTTTCGCCTTGGACAAGGTGGAGGTTATTACGATCGATCTTTGCCGGCGCTCAATGCTTGGAAAGTTGGATTGGTGTATCCGGGTGAACTCTCAAGTGAAGAGCTACCTCATGAATCACATGATGTTGCATTAGATGCAGCCGCAACGCCTTCGGTTCTTATTCGCTTTAAAAGATAGAGACCGCTGAAGTTTCCATCTCATCTGGGCTGCGCCCAACCATTCACTAACCGTTAGGTAAATTGCGAGCCATTACAACGCGTTGAATTTGATTAGTTCCCTCATAGATCTGAGTTAACTTTGTATCACGCATCATTCGCTCAACTGGATAATCACTGACATACCCATACCCACCTAAAACTTGGATTGCATCTTGTGTAACTTTCATCGCCACATCACTTGCAAGGCATTTGCTTGCGGCAGAGAAGAATCGAAGATCTTTCTCATTATTCTCACTTTTAACTGCTGCTGAATAAGTCAAAAGGCGTGCTGATTCTATGTTCATAGCCATATCAGCCAACATAAATTGAATCGCTTGAAAATCAAAAATTGGCTTACCAAACTGGTGGCGCTCGTGCGCATACTTTGTTGCGACATCAAATGCACCTTGTGCCAAACCAATTGCTTGTGCAGCAATTGTTATACGAGTGTGATCAAGAGTGTCCATTGCCAAAGCAAAACCTTTTCCAACTTCACTAATGCGGCGATCATCACTGAGTTGAACATTGTCAAAGTAAACTTCACGAGTTGGTGAACCGCGCATTCCCATTTTCTTTTCTGGGGCGCCAAATGAAACACCTGGATCTGATTTTTCTACAATGAATGCTGTTATTCCTTTTGTTCCAAGCGACGGGTCACCCTGGGCGATCACAGAATAGAAATCTGATTCTCCGGCATTTGTGATCCACTTTTTACTTCCGTTTAAAACCCAACCATCTCCTGATCGCTCTACTTTTGTGCGAAGAGCAGACGCATCTGATCCTGCCTCTGACTCAGAAAGGCAGTAAGAAAATCCTGATCCTTTAACTAACTGAGGAAGCCAACGTTTTTTTTGATCCTCATTTCCGCCAAGCAATAATGGAACAGATCCCAATTTATTTACGGCAGGAATCAGTGAAGAAGAACCACACACTCGCGCAACTTCCTCAATAATCAAAACTGTTGCAAGCGCATCTGCGCCATCGCCCCCATACTCTGATGGAACATGGGCAGCAAACAAGCCGTTCTTAATCAGCGCATTTTTAGCTTCAACAGGAAAGCGATGCTCCTCATCAACTGCCTGTGCATGAGGTGCAATTTCTTTTTCAGCCAAAGCTCGCACACTTGTACGCAACTCTTTATATTCGGAAGGAAGATCAAATACGTTGTCCATTAGGAACCATTCTTGTCGCGTTGAGCAAGCTTTTGCAGATACAAATTATAGTCGGCTAACTCATCTGGCTGCCCCATGGCTGCGCTACGAGCGATGATTCGGTCTAACCTCTTACTCTCTCGAGAATCATCACGCATCCATTGAATAAATGTGGCAATCAAAGCCAAAAGAATCGGTACTTCACCCATTGCCCAGCCAATCGATCCTCCGAGTTTTTGGTCTGCTAGTAAATCTCCAACCCAAGGCGTCTGAAGTGATGCGTAATGCCCTTTATCGATCAATGTTGTAGCCGACATTAAAGCCACTGAGAAAAACGCATGAATACTCATCGCGGCAAAAAGAACAACGATTCGAAGTAAGTGTGGAATCTTTCGCGGATTTGGATCAACACCGATTATTACAGAAAAGAATAGATACCCGGCAGCAAGGAAGTGAAGAGTCATAAACAAATGACCAACGTGACTAGACATCATGATTGCAAACAAATCTGTGAAATAGAGAGCAAATAATGAGCCATCAAAAATGATGAGTGCAACTATCGGATTTGTGAAGATAATCCCAACTTTAGAATGTAAAACTGCAATCAATGACCCTCTTACTCCGCGCTCTTGAGGATTGCGCCCTTGAGGCAATGTGCGTAACGCTAAAGTAATTGGTGCACCAAGAACTAAACCAATTGGTGCAATCATTCCTATAACCATGTGCGAAATCATGTGATAGGAAAAGCTAAAATTCGCATAGAGGCCTAATCCACCACTGGTTGCAAAATCAACTGCAGATATTCCCAGTGCAAAAGCGATTGTTCTACCTACTGGCCACTTGTCTCCTCGTTTTGTAAGAACTACGACACCCTTTATGTACAGAGCAACGAGCAAAACTAGTACGCCAATTATCAAGGAGTTTGGTTCGTACCCAAATAGCACACGTGACAAGGTTGGTTCACCTGGTGTGTTTATTCCAACGATTGAAAGTGCTGCACTAAATTCCTGTTCGCCAGGACGATCTGGAGAAGCATTTGAGCTTAACCAGGATCCCATGACAACAGTTATGCCCATGATTAAAGCTTCAATTCCAAGAAGTCTTCCAAAACTAAACCAGTTGATTTCGCTCTTTTTTTCTAAATTCTTACGGTGTAGATAACCGAACCAATTTAATACGATTGTTGCGATCGATTTAGCAATGACAATCCGTGCATAAGATGAATCCCATGCATCAACAAAATTAAGCCGGGCCCATGCATTTACAACTCCGCTTAAAACGACAGCTATTGCAGACCAAAGTGCTAGCTGACTAAACCTTGGAACAGCTATTGCTCGATCTGTAGATGAAAGAAAAGCTATTGCAAAAACTCCTCCGACCCACAAACTCAGGGCAATAACATGGATGACTAACGATCCAATGACCAACATGTGTGAGCCGCTTGATGCAGCGTGACTTTGAAAAACAGGTGCAGTAATTCCTGCTAAAGCAATCAACATCAAAACTGTTGTGCTAATTACAGAGCGGACCTTAAAGGCAGCCATCAAGACAATAAGTGCAACTAATGCCTGAACTGCCAAGTATCTACCCAGAGTAATTTGTGTAACAAATGATCGCAGAACTGTTACATCCAACGCATCTTGAATTGAACTTGCCAAAATAGTTGCAAGGGTAAGAACTATTGTTCCAATTGATCCAATGAGCCACACCAATGCAGAAATTTTCAGGAGTGAACGTAACTTTTCACTCGAGGTAGAAAATCTTCCACCTACATCAAGCAGTAGAAAAGCCATGGCTAACAGTGAACCGACGGCAGCGAAAGATCCAGCAAGTTGTAAAAACTTGAAACTAAGAGTTAATGAGCTCATCTTTCGCTAAAGAGTTTGCGAGCGTATAGCGATAGACCGATGGTAACAATGACAGCACCGACAAGAAGTAAAATTACAAATATATTGGTAGCCCAACTGCTACTAGCTGGTGATTGTTCCTGAGTGGGCTCCGGACTTGGTTCGATAGGTGCAATATTACTTGGCGCTAAATACTTAAAAGAGAAATTACCTTCTAAAGGTACATCGCCATCAGAGAGTAATGAATAAGTCACTTTATACATTCCGGTTACTACAAGTGTTTTCAACCCAACTGATGCACTTAGATCTGAAATTGAAATTGTTCCATCATCTACTCGATCACCATTTGGATCTTTAACTGTAATGACATTTGCATCTACGGCGTCAGCTAAGAGCGGAAGTTCTCCTGTAATTGTGACATTTGTCGGCGAAACAGAAACAGTTGAACCACTAATCGGAGACGTGCTCACCAAGGTATTTGCGCTGGCAGAGTGTGCACCAAAAGAGAGAAAGCTAAATGAAAGCAGCACTGCTAGCGCAGAAAAACGAACCGTAACTTTTTTCATCTCTACTTCCTCTCAAATTTCATGATTGCGGCACCTGGAACCGCCTCAATTCGCTCCAATCGTCTCATCTCTTTACAATTAATGCATACCCCGCAAAAAATGCGGCTACTAAACGGCCAGTGAACGAACGGCCAGTGAACGAACGGCTAGTACTGGGATAGGAGGAGCCAAGATGCCTACATATCAATATGCATGCGTCGCGTGTGGCCATGAGTTTGAAGTGGTCCAAAGCTTCTCAGATGAATCTCTGACAAAGTGTCCAGAGTGCCAAGGTGAAATTCGAAAGATTTACTCGGCGGTTGGTGTGGTCTTTAAAGGTTCTGGTTTTTATAAAACTGATTCAGCTAAAAAATCTGTTTCGCCTGACCCTCCCAAAGCGTCACCAATATCACCTGCACCTAAGTCTGATTAATCTTGGTGATGTGGCGGTTTATCTGAAATAATTTCAGCATCTCGCTTTGCTTGTTCTTCAGCAGACTCTGGATCAATTTCATCTGAAGTTACTTGCGGAAAGAGATCACTCATAGCCGAGAGTCTACCCTTACAACGAAATGAGAACTCTGTGTTTGAAAGTCTGGGCCGCGTAATCGTTCGACACCGCAAAGCTGCGGTCGCCTTGTTTATTATCAGCGTCCTTGTTTCGGGGGTTATCGGATCATTAGTTTTTAGCAGGCTTGATTCTGGTGGTTACTCCAACCCAGCAAGTGAGTCATACAAGGTTTATGAATATCTCAAAAATGATTTAACGATTGAAGATCCGGCAATCGTCGTCGTTGTCGATGCTGAGGTAGTTGATGTTACAGATCCTGCTGTAGTACAAAAAGCAGCGACCCTTGAAGCAAAAATTGCTCAAGAGCCTGGTGTTGAACGAACACTTTCTTATTGGAGCTCGGGTGGTCTGGATTCTCTAAAATCTAGCGATGGTAAAGCTGCATATATTTTAATTTATGGCGATGGTGATGCTTTTAGTCCAGAGAGCCAAAAGCTAGGTAAGTTTTTTCAAGAAAATTACGATGGCTCATATGAAGGTTTAACACTCTATGCCGGAGGCGTTGGCGTCGTTAGTCATGCAATCACTAAAAAGATTTCTGATGATTTAAAAATTGCAGAAGCTATTTCAATCCCTCTGACATTTATTCTTCTTGCATTTGTCTTTGGTGCACTCGTTGCATCAGCGATGCCTTTAATTGTGGGTGTTGCCGCAATTCTTGGTGCATTCTTTATCCTCTATCTCTTTACGTTATTTACTGATGTGAGTATCTATGCTCTGAATCTAACGACAGGTATGGGTCTAGGTCTTGGTATTGACTATGCATTGCTGATGGTAAATAGATTCCGCGAAGAATTGCGACGAGGTAAATCCGTTGAAGATTCTGTAATAACAACGGTTGCAACTGCAGGTAAAACCGTGTTTTATTCCGGACTCACTGTTTTAGTTACGCTTTTATCTCTAACGTTTTTCCCTCTGCCATTTTTGAAATCCTTTGGCTATGCAGGAGTTTCTGTTGTAACGATTGCGGTTATCGGTGCAATTATCGGACTGCCTGCAATTTTGGCAGTGATTGGCAAAAAAGTTGATAAGGGTGTTATTCGTAAATCATCGATCGAACCAAAAGATGATGGACGTTGGGCACAGACTGCGCGCTTAGTTATGAAGCGACCAACAGCAGTAGTAGTGCTTTCTCTAATTTTCCTAGGAATTCTTACAGCTCCTATTGCAAACATAAAGTTCTCACAAGGTGATGCCCGAATGCTGCCGGCAACAAATAAGGCAGCAATAGCAACAGCGCTTCAAGCTGAAAGATTCGCTGGGCGCACAGGTGAACCAATTGAAATCATTATTAAGGGTGCATCAACTAAGACTGAAGAGATTGCTGCATATATTTCTAAACTCCAAATAGAACCCGGTGTTGTAGCCGTAGTTCCACCTGAGATTTACGGTGATGATGTCCGCATAATTGCTTATCATTCAATGCTGCCACGCACGCCAGAGGCTCAAGAGTTAATTCACTCGATAAGAGATCTACCTTCTGTCGATCAAACTTTAGTTGGAGGCGTCGCAGCTGACTACACCGATTCACAGGATGCAATTTCACAAACACTTCCTTGGGCATTTGGATGGATTGCACTTAGTGTTTTGATTCTTATCTTTGTATTTACTGGTTCAATAATTCTTCCAATCAAGGCCGTGATTCTTAATGTCCTGTCACTTGCTGCAACTATGGGAGTTTTGACATGGGTTTTTGTCGACGGACATCTGCAATGGTTGGTTGGCTCATTTACTGAAACAGGAACTTTAGATACTTCAATTGTTATTTTAATCGCAGTTGTAGTATTTGGTCTTTCGATGGATTATGAACTTTTCCTTCTCTCTAGAATTCGTGAAGAACATTTGGCGGGTAAATCAAATGTTGATTCAGTAGCACTTGGTCTTCAACGATCAGGGCGCATCATTACTGCAGCAGCAGCCATTCTGGCATTTGTCTTTGCCGCATTTATTACTAGTGGTGTTACCTCAATTAAAACGATGGGATTTGGAGTCGCATTTGCGATTATCTTAGATGCCACCATCGTTCGAGGCTTGCTCGTACCGGCTTTGATGAGATTAATGGGCGAACGCAACTGGTGGGCGCCAAAGTGGATGCAACGATTTACTCTTCACCACTAACCTCGCGTACCCTTA
>CAEZTK010000016.1_pt1 | contig 16864 bp, 15 predicted proteins | sample 7264201 | NCBI WGS metagenome assembly CAEZTK01 (sample SAMEA6813801, study PRJEB35770) | uncultured Actinomycetes bacterium | biome: Freshwater; feature: Freshwater reservoir; material: water | place: Czech Republic | collected 2015-06-16 | depth 0.5m m
AAATTGCAGTTGGATCTACAGCAAACCTTCTAGTGATTGATCCCTCACAAAATTGGCACGTTGATCGTGATTTAACCATGTCGAAGTCAACGAATACTCCCTACCATGGGCACACCCTTCCAGGAGTTATCACTCACACTTTCTTCCAGGGTAGAGCGACTGTTATCGATTCTGTCGTACAAAAGATTGGAGAAGTGCAATGAATAGCGCTTGCTTAGTCTTTGATGATGGACGTATTTTTGAGGGCCAAAGTTGGGGTGCCACGGGAAAAACTTTTGGAGAGGCGGTTTTTCAAACCGGCATGACCGGCTATCAAGAAACACTGACGGATCCTTCTTATCACAAGCAGATAGTGATAATGACGGCTCCGCACATTGGAAATACTGGCGTCAATAGGGAAGACAATGAATCAGGCAAGATTTGGGTAACTGGTTTTGTAGTCAGAAATCCATCGCCCCTTTCGTCTAATTGGCGATCCCATAAAACTTTAGAGAGTGAATTGATTGATCAGAAAATTATTGGAATTCAAGGCGTTGATACACGCGCAATTACTCGTCACATCCGGGATAGAGGTGCGATGCGAGTTGGTATTTTTTCTAATCTAAACCTTTCGCGAGAAGAAATGGTTGTTGAAGTCAGAAAAATCCCTTTAATGGCTGGCTCAAATTTAGTAGAGGATGTTTCAACAAAGAATACGTATGTTGTTGAACCTATAGGACAAAAGCGTTTTGTCGTAGCAGCATTAGATCTTGGCATTAAGAACGCTACCCCAAAAGGACTTTCCGAAAGGGGCGTTCAGGTTCATGTGATGCCATCTCATTCAACTCTTGAACAAATACTTTCCATCAACCCCGATGGAGTGTTTCTTTCAAATGGCCCCGGAGATCCGTCAACAATGGGAGAAGTTGTTGAAACCGTCCGGGCATTGTTATTGGAGGAAATTCCAATCTTTGGAATTTGTTTTGGTCATCAGATCCTTGGTCGTGCGTTGGGCTTTGAAACGTACAAATTGAACTTTGGCCATCGTGGAATCAATCAACCGGTCATGGACAAGATTTCTGGAAAAGTTGAGATAACCGCACACAATCATGGTTTCGCTGTACAGGCTCCAACAGATATGGAGTTTTCAACCGTATATGGTCGCGGGGAAGTAACTCATGTATGTCTTAATGACGGAGTAGTAGAAGGTTTGGCACTGTTAGATCGTCCAGCATTTTCAGTTCAGTACCATCCCGAGGCTGCAGCGGGTCCACACGATGCTTCTTATCTATTTGATCGATTCATCGACTTGATGTCGCAAAAGGTAGGTGCATAATGCCTTTAGATACTTCGATCCGTTCAGTTTTAGTTATCGGTTCAGGCCCAATTGTCATTGGCCAAGCGTGTGAATTTGATTATTCAGGCACACAAGCATGCCGTGTTCTGCGTTCTGAAGGAATTAGAGTGATCTTGATAAATTCAAATCCAGCAACGATCATGACAGATCCTGAGTTTGCTGATGCAACATTTATCGAACCAATCACGCCAGAAATCATTGAGAAAATCATTATTCAAGAAAAGCCTGATGCAGTGCTGGCAACATTAGGAGGTCAAACAGCCCTCAACGCGGCCATCGGATTGTATGAAAGAGGAACACTTTCTAAGTATGGAGTTCGTCTCATCGGAGCTGACGTAGAAGCTATTCATCGAGGAGAAAATAGAGAACTGTTTCGCGAAATTGTTGAGAAAGTGGGTGGAGAGTCTGCCCGATCGAGAATTTGTCACACCATGGATGACGTTTTATCTGCCGTGAAGGAACTTAATTATCCAGTAGTCATTCGTCCATCTTTTACGATGGGGGGATTGGGATCTGGAATAGCATTTAGTGAACCCGAACTACGTCAAATTGCTGGTGCTGGTTTGCGTCATAGTCCAACTTCGGAAGTTCTTTTGGAAGAATCCATCATCGGCTGGAAAGAGTACGAGCTTGAAGTTATGCGTGACCACAAAGACAATGTGGTAATCGTCTGTTCAATTGAGAATTTAGATCCGATGGGGGTTCATACCGGGGATTCCATAACAGTGGCACCGGCTATGACACTTACTGACGTTGAATATCAAAGGTTAAGGGATCTATCGATTCAAATTATTCGGGAAGTAGGAGTTGAAACAGGAGGCTGCAATATTCAATATGCAGTCAATCCAGTCAATGGTCGAATCATTGTTATCGAAATGAACCCTCGTGTGTCTAGATCAAGTGCCTTAGCATCAAAGGCAACTGGCTTTCCTATTGCCAAAATCGCAACAAAACTAGCTATTGGGTACACATTGGATGAGATTCAAAATGACATCACAAAAGTTACCCCAGCCTCTTTTGAGCCAACCCTGGATTACGTCGTTGTGAAGATTCCACGTTTTGCCTTCGAAAAATTTGCCGATGCCGACCCAAGATTAACGACCACAATGAAAAGTGTTGGCGAAGCAATGGCGATAGGCCGATCTTTTTCTGAAGCTTTAATGAAGGCGTTGCGCTCACTAGAGCGCAAGGAAGCGATATTTACTTGGCCAGTAGTTTCTCCAGAAGAGTTGAGCAGTTTGATGGTCTCTATGAAAACACCGACTGAGTACCGCCTTCAACAAGTACAAAAAGCATTGTGGGCCGGAGCAACAGTCGAACAGGTTCAGCAGGCGACCAAGATTGATCCTTGGTACTTGTATCAAATTCAACAAATAAACGAACAAGCTTTGCTTATATCTCAGCCTGGTGAATTTACAGAGAAAATCTTGCGTAAGGCAAAAGGTGATGGTTTTTCAGATATGCAGATTGCATCTCTTAGAAATACGACTGAAGATGAGATCAGAAATCTGCGCCATCGACTTTCGGTACGCCCTGTTTTTAAAACTGTCGATACATGCGCGGCTGAGTTTGAGGCATTTACACCGTATTTCTACTCAAGTTATGAAGAAGAAAATGAAGTTGGTTCTAGAACCAATCCAGCGGTCATCATTTTAGGTAGTGGACCAAATCGAATCGGACAAGGTATTGAGTTTGATTACTCATGTGTGCACGCCTCTTTTGCGCTAAGGGATGCTGGATACGACACCATTATGATCAACTGCAATCCGGAGACAGTATCTACTGACTATGACACAAGTAGTCGTTTGTATTTTGAGCCACTTACTCTTGAAGATGTACTTGAAGTCATTCATGCCGAAACTCAGGCGGGGCCAGTGTTGGGAGTTATAACGCAGTTAGGCGGACAAACGCCTCTTGGATTGGCAGCAGCCCTGAAAGCTAATGGCGTTACAATTTTGGGCACCTCACCTGAAGCAATTAATCTAGCTGAAGAACGTGGTGCATTTGGTGATGTTCTAAAGCAGCAGTCTCTAACCGCTCCGCAATTTGGTATGGCATCAACTCAGTTAGAGGCGCAATCCATTGCACAAAGTATTGGCTACCCAGTACTGGTGAGACCATCATTTGTATTGGGTGGTCGAGGTATGGAGATTGTTTACGACGATCAATCTTTGGCTGGATTCATTACACGAGCTACGCAGATTACTCCGGATCATCCTGTACTGGTGGATCGCTTTTTAGATAATGCCATTGAAATAGACGTTGATGCACTCTTCGATGGCGATGAACTTTTCCTAGGCGGAATTATGGAGCACATTGAGGAGGCGGGAGTTCACAGTGGAGATAGCGCGTGCGTACTACCGTCTCTGACTATTTCGGCGCAGCAAAGAAGTGAGATTCGATCTGCAACGGAGAAGATTGCTCGTGGCGTAGGAGTAAGGGGGCTAATTAACATTCAGTTCGCTATAGAACATAATGTTTTGTTTGTTTTAGAAGCTAATCCTCGAGCGTCAAGGACTGTTCCTTTTGTTAGTAAAGCCACAGGAGTTGCACTGGCTAAAGCCGCCGCTTTAATCTCGGTAAGAAAGAGTATTTCAGATTTACGTGAACTCGGTCTCTTGCCACAATCTGGTGATGGAGTAACACACGGTATTTCAGTAAAGGAAGCTGTCTTGCCATGGAACCGGTTCCGTCGAACAGATGGTCGGGGAGTTGATGCGGTGCTTGGACCGGAAATGCGATCAACGGGAGAAGTTATGGGAATAGCTCCAAGCTTTGGAGAAAGTTACGCAAAATCTCAGATTGCATCTTTTGGTCCGCTGCCTAAATCTGGGAAGGTGTTTATATCTCTTGCTGATAAAGATAAATTGTCAGGAGTTGAACCTTCAAAAGGTTTTGCAGCGCTAGGTTTTCAAATTCTAGCAACGAGTGGAACCGCAGATTACCTAAGGTCTAGAGGTTTGAACCCAATTACCGTTCGTAAGAACTCTGAAGGCACGGGACCATTGGGTGAAAAAACAATCGTCGAAATGATGAACAACGGAGAAATCGACTTAGTTATCAATACGCCGGTTGGGCAAGGTACTCGAGAAGATGGTTGGGCAATTAGAACCGCAGCAATACAACGCTCCATACCCTGTATAACTACGATCGCCGGCTTTAGCGCCGCGGTTCAAGGAATTAGATTTCTACAAGGCTCAACGTTAAGCATCAAGTCACTACAGAAATGGCTTGCATAAATGAGTCCTATCAATAAAAACGCTAAGCAGGTCCTTGCGCCGATTGTTTCAAACAAGCGAGTGGGTATGTATCACCAAATAATTGTGAATATTGGAGATCTTGCTCAAAAATGTAAGCCAGGTAATTTTGTGGCAATTAAGGTCGGAGGCGAAAATTCTGCCTTAGTTCTCAGGCGAGCATTTGCCATCTCTAGAACTTCCACATCATCTATTAACGGCGGAACTATGGAGTTAATCGTTGCCCCACATGGTCAGGGGAGTTCATGGTTATGCAATCGCGCTGAGGGTGATCTGATTGACATTGTCGTTCCTCTCGGAACTGCTTTTGGCGTGCCGACAGAACCTGTACCTGTTTTGTTGGTCGGCGGCGGTTATGGCTCTGCTCCGTTGTTTGGTCTAGCTGAGGTTTTAAACACAAGAGGTTGTCGCGTAGATATGATTTTGGGTGCGAGTACAGTATCCAATGTTTACGCACCAATGGAAGGTAAGCGCGCTGTAAACACTATGCGAATTTACACAGAAGACGGTTCTGCTGGGCAATCAGGTCGTGTAACTGATCACTTGTACGAACAAATCAAGGATTTAAACGTTGCAGTTGTTTATTCATGCGGACCAATGGCCATGCTATCGGCGATAACTGCTATCACAACTGCATTAGATGTCGTACATCAATGTTCTGTAGAAGAGTCAATGGCATGTGGAATAGGTGTTTGTATGACCTGCGTCCTGCCAGTTACAGGGAGTGACGGCGTTGTTTCGATGTTGCGCTCATGTATTGATGGTCCTGTAATGGATGGATCGACCGTCAGTTGGAACCAGGTGGGCAAATCTTTATGACCACTTTAGATTTTTCAACAACCATTGGAAATGCCTGGTTTCCAGCGCCGACGTTTACTGCAAGTGGTTGTGCAAGTTCTGGACGTGAGTTAGCACAGTTTTTTCCCTTGCGAGAAATGGGCGGAGTTGTTACGAAATCCGTGATGTCTCGAGTACGTCCAGGAAGACCAACTCCTCGGATGGCCGAAACTCCAAGTGGAATGCTCAATTCCATCGGACTCCAAGGTCCAGGAATAGATGCATTTCTCGCTCAAGATATCCCGTACCTGGTTGAACAAAAAGCTCGCGTTATTGTTTCAATCGCAGGAGAAACTGTTGAGGAGTATTCAACTCTTGCACGCAAGTTACGGTCGGTCTCTGGAATAAGCGCAGTTGAAGTCAACATCTCATGTCCTAACGTAGAGAACAGAGGACTAGTTTTTGCTTGTGATCCTGACGCTTCTAGGCGAGTTATTGACGGCGTAAGAAGAACACTAGGCGGTGAACTGCCTATTATCGCAAAGTTGTCTCCTGATGTAACTGATTTAGTTTCAATCGCTCACGGAGTAGTAGATGCAGGAGCTGATGGTCTTGCGTTGATAAACACCGTCCTTGGGATGGTAATAAATGTAAATACGATGAGACCCCAACTTGGTGGTAAAACTGGAGGTCTTTCGGGTCCTGCAATAAGACCCATTGCAGTCAGAGCCGTTTACCAAGTTCATGCCGCGATGCCAAAGGTTCCTATTCTAGGTATGGGCGGTATAGCTACTGGAAAAGATGCATTAGAAATGATTTTAGCAGGGGCTAGTGGGGTTTCTATTGGGACTGCGACTTTTGGAAATCCAACGGCAATAATGTCGATTCAAAGTGAACTAAAACAGTTGTTAATTGACCGTGGATTTAAGTCTCTCAAAGACGCAGTCGGATACGCGCACCGCACAGAAATAGATTCACATGAGTAAAGCACCGATTGTCTTGGCAGTAGATACGTCAGACTTAACTACTGCAGTTGAATGGGTGAAAGCCACTCAGGATTCAATTTCTGTGTACAAGTTGGGGCTCGAATTCTTCCTTAAATTTGGAGGAGATGGAGTAAAAGCAATTAAGGATGAAACAGATTCAGATATTTTCCTCGATCTTAAACTCCACGATATTCCTCACACCGTTAGTGGAGCAGCAAAAGTGATATCTGATTTGCATCCAAAGTTTTTAACAGTTCATGCATCTGGCGGTGAAGCGATGATAAGGGCTGCGGTGGAGGCTGTGCCAGATACGTTTGTCACAGGGGTAACCATTTTGACCTCTTTGAGCAACGAGGACGTAAAATCAGTTGGTTATGAGCAGCCGGCGTTAGAAAGTGCTGTTCGCTTGGCAAAGATTGCAATCGAATCAGGGGCACGGGCTATCGTTTGCTCTCCGTTAGAAATTTCTGCAATCCGAAACGTAATTGGTTCTGCGCCAATCATTATTACTCCAGGTGTCAGACCGGAAGGATCTACTGGTGTTGATGACCAGTCGCGAACCATGACCCCAGCTAATGCAATTGCTGCAGGCGCCTCCTTGGTTGTAATCGGTCGCCCCATTACTCAAACCTGGGTAAATGGAAGTGTTGCAATGAAAGATATGGCCGCTCAAATTGCGGCACAGGTTTTGAATAACTAGTAAGTTTCTCCTATGGCTTTACCTCCGCGTTTGACCGATGAACAACGCTCGCAGGCCCTAGAAAAAGCCGCTGCCTCTAGAAAGAGACGCGCTTTTATCAAATTAGAGTTAAAAGCTGGAGCACTTTCTATCGATGATATTTTACTTCTTTCCAAAACAGATGAAGCAGTAGCGAACATGCGTGTACGTGAACTTCTTGAATCATTGTCTGGAGTCGGTAAAGTTCGAGCTCTCTCACTGATGGAACGACTTGAAATATCACCCACACGCAGGGTTAAAGGACTTGGACGTCATCAGATCACACAGCTGCGAAATGAGTTCTTAAAATCCTCGCACGCTGTTAACCCCGGCAAACTTTTGGTCCTCTCTGGCCCTGGGGGAGTGGGAAAAAGTACGGTTGCAAAAAAGCTTCGTGAAGCTGGAGATTTTTGGGTAAGCGTTAGTTACACAACAAGGCAACCTCGAAATAATGAAATCGAAGGTCGTGATTATCATTTTGTTTCATCAGAAGTTTTTCAAACGATGATTAACAATGGTGAGTTCCTCGAATGGGCTGAATTTGCTGGCAACCGATATGGAACTACACAGGACAAAGTCGAACAAGCTCTCCTTTTGGGAAAGAATGTTTTGCTTGAGATTGAGATTGCTGGTGCCAAGCAGGTTAAGGCGCATATCCCACAATCCATCCTGGTGTTTCTGGAGCCACCATCATGGGAAGAACTAGTTGCTCGTCTTGAAGGTCGCGGCACAGATGACGAAGAGCGTCGGGCTCAACGCCTTGAATTAGCGCAGGCCGAATTAGACGCAGCCTCATCTTTTGACGTAGTCCTTGTAAATGATCAGGTCGAGGGGGTCGTCCGAAAACTGATAGAGTTGGCCTCCTAATCAATTGATGAAGCGGAGTAACTCATGGATGGCATTACAAATCCTCCAATCGATGAACTATTAGATAAAAGTGGTTCAAAGTACAGCTTGGTTTTGTATGCAGCTAAGCGCGCCCGCCAAATAAACGCCTATTACTCTCAACTTGGTGAAGGTCTATTGGAATACGTGGGACCTTTAGTTGAAACACACGTACATGAAAAACCTCTTTCAATCGCACTTCGCGAGATCAATGAAGGTTTGTTGACAATCGAAAATCTAGAACCAACTGCATAACTCCCTTTAAATTTCAGGTCCAGATATGTCACAACAGGGTCCAGAAATCGTTTTGGGTGTTGGTGGCGGTATAGCCGCTTACAAATCATGTGATCTTTTACGAAGATTACAAGATCGCGGTTACCAAGTCACTGTTGTACCGACGCCGGCATCCCTAAATTTTGTTGGAAAAGCAACGTGGGAAGCGCTTTCTGGAAGACCGGTCAGTGCCCAGGTTTGGGAAAATGTTCACACGGTTCCACATATTTCTTTAGCAGATAAGTCTGAGTTTTTCGTCATCGCTCCAGCTACAGCAGATTTGATCGCCCGTCTTGCCGCTGGCAGAGCAGATGATTTATTAACAAATTTAGTTTTGGCTTCTAATGCTCCAAAAATGCTAGTTCCGGCAATGCACCCATCCATGTGGCTAGACCCTGCCACAATCTCAAATGTTAAAACTCTTCGTGAACGGGGATTTAGAGTTATGGAGCCGGAAGTTGGTCGATTAACTGGTGATGATCAAGGTCAAGGAAGATTCCCCGAAACTTCTTCAATAATTCGCAATTTTGACGAGATGACAGGAAATGTTTCAGACTTGCTTGGAAAAAAAGTACTAGTCACCGCAGGTGGCACGCGTGAGAGCATCGATCCTGTTCGTTTCATTGGAAACAAATCATCTGGAAAGCAGGGAATAGCGATCGCTCTGGCAGCCAAGAAAAGAGGCGCGCAGGTTCATTTGATAGCTGCCAATATTGATGAAAAAAGTGTGAAAGGTATTGAAACAACTCATGTTGTCAGTACACAAGAAATGCACGATGCGCTGATAAAAGAGTTCCCACAATGTGATGTTCTTATTATGAGTGCTGCAGTTGCCGATGCCAAACCGAAGGCTTCCTCTTTTCAGAAAATAAAGAAGTCAATGTTGGGAAACATTGAACTAACTCCGACCATCGATTTATTGGCAGATATGAGTAAGAGCAAAAATGGTCAATTGATAATTGGATTTGCTGCCGAAACTATGGATCATCTTCAAGAAGCTCGTAGAAAAATGGAAACTAAGGGCTTGGATGTAATTTATGTCAATGATGTCTCTGGCGGGGCGATATTTGGTAAAGACGAGACTATGGGTACGATACTCACACGCAATGGTGCGGATATAGCGGTCAAGGAAACCTCCAAGGACGCTCTCGGAAATTTGCTTCTTGATCAAGCCATCCGGCAGTTAGGTTAAAAATGTCAAAGCGACTTTTCACGTCAGAATCAGTTACAGAAGGTCATCCAGACAAAATCGCAGACGCGATATCTGATGCGGTTTTGGATTCTTTGATTTCACAAGATAAAAAAAGTCGTGTTGCAGTAGAAACCCTCATAACAACAGGTCAAGTGCATGTAGCAGGAGAAGTAACCACAAACGGGTATGCAGATGTAAATGGAATTGTGAGAGACACCGTTCTTAACATTGGATATGACTCGTCCGACAAGGGATTCGATGGAAACTCGTGTGGTGTTTCAATTTCAATCGGCCAGCAGTCACAAGATATTGCGGCCGGCGTCGACGATGCCTACGAGCATAGAGTTTCTGCTGCTATCGACCCCTTGGATCTTCAGGGTGCAGGAGACCAAGGACTGATGTTTGGTTATGCCTGTGATGATACAAAAGAGTTAATGCCTTTGCCGATTTGGTTGGCGCACGCCCTTGCTCAGCAACTAACAAAAGTCCGCAAATCTGGTGAACTTTCATACTTAAGGCCTGACGGAAAAACTCAAGTGACCATTGAATATGACGGTGACAAAGCGATTGCGATAGACACCGTTGTAATCTCAAGTCAACACTCGGAAGAAGTTGATGTTGCAAAAACACTGACACCAGATGTCATAAAGCTCGTTATTGAACCCATACTGAATTTAATAGATCTACCGAAAAAAGACCTAAGAACTCTCATTAATCCAACAGGTCGCTTCGTTATTGGTGGGCCTATGGGAGATGCCGGATTAACTGGTAGAAAAATTATCGTTGATACTTACGGTGGCATGGCCCGCCATGGCGGTGGAGCATTTAGCGGTAAGGATCCCTCAAAGGTTGATCGTTCAGCAGCTTATGCAATGCGATGGGTAGCAAAGAACGTCGTTGCTGCTGGGTTGGCAAACAAGTGCGAGGTTCAGGTTGCCTACGCAATTGGTAAGGCGCAACCGGTAGGCGTTTTTGTTGAGACTTTTGGAACGGAGAAAGTTCCTGTCGCGAAGATTCAAGATGCAGTGCTTTCAACATTTGATCTTCGTCCGGCAGCGATAATTCGAGATTTAGAATTACTTCGCCCAATCTATTCACTCACAAGTGCTTATGGACACTTTGGACGTGAGCTTCCTGAGTTTGCATGGGAGCGTACTGACCGTGTATCCGCACTTCAAAAAGCGATAAAGTAATTTGTGGCAGCATCGAGGCTCTTTCGGTTAAAAGCCGAAGTTGCATCAGCACCCTCGCCTGTTCAAGCGAGGTCAGCGTCCTACGTGCAAGTAAGAGTAGACACGGGTGTATTTCACCTTGATGGTCTCTACGACTATATGGTTCCTGAAAAATTCACGGAATCTGCCAAGGTAGGCATCAGAGTTCAAGTCCCTTTTAGCAACAGAGAAGTCGAAGGGATTATTGTTGCACGAGGAGATGAACCCGATCGTGGTGGAAATCTGAAGTTCGTTACAAAGATCCTCTCACCACACACTGTTGCCACCGTTGAATCATTAGATTTAATTAATCATGTTTCCAAGGATTACGCTTGCAATCCTTGGGATGTTATTCGATCTGCAATTCCTCCAAGAGTTGCGTCAGTTGATAAGAAGAGTCAGTTTTTTCAAACACCTTCTTTAGGTGAAGGTGAGCCTTCCAATGTTGGAAATACTCAAAGAGGGTCAGGTCGATTGAGTGATCAACCAGATCGATCAATGAGTTTCTTTCAATTTGCACCGTTAATCCCATCAGCCGAGCAAGTAGCATCAGTTGCAAGTAAAGCTTTGAAGCAAGGAAGCGTTTTGATCATCGCACCAGATGATAAGGATGTAGAGCAGATTGTTGAGGCGCTAAGGAGTGTTGAAGTAGCCGTACTGAGACTCACTTCCTCGATGCCAAGAGATGAAAGATACGAAAGTTTTTTAGAGTGCCAAAACCAGATATTGAAAATCGTTGTCGGAACGCGTAGTTCTGTGTTCGCTCCCATTGACAATCTTTCTACAATCTTAGTTTATAAAGAATCTTCTTCCGATCATTACGAGATTCGTTCACCTGGTTGGAATAGTAGGGCTGTCGCAATGATCCGCTCAGAACTACAAGGGCAAAACATTGTGTTTCTGGGCTATAGCCCATCGGTAGAGGTTGCTTTGCTTATTGATAGTGGCAAAGTGGTTTTTAGGCCACACGCAGCTGAAGTAAAAACCATTTCCTTTACGCCAGATTCGGGGACCCTGCTTCCAGGTCGAATTTTTTCTGAAATCAGAAATGCACTCAAGGATGGCCCAGTTCTCTTTCTCGCTGCAAGAAAGGGATATGGCAATGCCCTTTTATGTTCGCATTGCAGAAATATCGCTAGATGTGAATGCGGTGGTCGTTTGCATGTAGGTGCAAAATCAACTCCTCCAACGTGCGCACACTGTGGCGAAATATTTAATCAATGGAAGTGCAAATTTTGTAACAGAAACACTCAGTATCTTGCAGGTCGTGGGATCGAGAGAGCCTCTGAGGAGATTTCACGAGCCTTTCCGGGTTATCCGGTCGTTTTCTCAGCCGGTGATGTAATCAAAGAAAACGTTGAAAATAGACCGTCACTCATATTGTCAACACCTGGGGCTCAACCGAATGTGCAGGGAGGTTATGCAGCAGTGGTTATTCTGGACGCAATGAGGTTTTTCTCTCATACCGATCTGCGATCACAAGAAAGAGCTCGTGAAATTATTTTCGAGTCCGTATCACTTTTATCAAAAAATGGTAAAGCACTACTGGTGATAGATTCCGATCATCCTATTGTCCCTGCGGTTACTCGCTGGAATGTAGTAACTCTTATGAAGCGAGAATTGAGCGAACGTCGAGAAATTAACTTACCCCCTTTTGTCTCCTCTGCAGTTTTGTTAGTTCCAGTGAGTGAAGCCGCTTCGATTTCGTCAGGGCTACGCAGGGCATGCAACGAAGGACGATTACCAGATTCGTTGGTGATTTATGGGCCTACACCTGTTGCGAAAAATCAATGCAAGTTGGTTCTTCACGCCAGTATCTCTGATTCGAAGGATCTATACTCGTTTCTTTTTGAGTTTCAGAAGAAGAGAAGTATTTCGAAGAAAGAGTTAGTCACTATCCGCGTGGAGCCGTATTCGCTCTAATCGGTTGGTAGTATTGGCACATGTCAATCCAGCAGATACGTTTATTTGGTGATCCGGTGCTCACTACGCCAGCATCAGCGGTGACAACTTTTGACAAAGAACTCCGAGTTCTTGTCGCCGACCTAACTGAAACAATGTTGGACGCACCAGGTGCTGGATTGGCCGCACCGCAAATTGGGGTTCCCTTGCGAGTTTTTGTGTGGGATGTTGATGAAGCATTGGGTCACCTGATCAACCCGACTTTAGATCTAAGCGAAGAAATGCAAGATGGTGAGGAGGGTTGCCTCTCTTTCCCCGAAATTCGTTATGACACTCCTCGGGCAATGCGTGTTGTTGCGAAGGGTTTCAATATGCACGGGGACCCAGTAACAATTGAAGGTACTGAGTTTTTGGCTCGTGCTTTGCAGCACGAAAATGACCACCTCAATGGGATTTTGTTCATTGATAAATTGACTAAATCCAACCGTAAATTAGCGATGAAGGAGATTCGTGAATCCGACTGGTTTGCTCAGGCGGCACAATCAGGGATAGAGATTCAAATCAAAGACTCGCCTCATTCAATGTTTGGTCGGAATATTTAGTGCGTTTAGCTGTTGCAGCAACTCCCGACGTTGCGATTCCCACTTTAGAGTGGTTGCTTGGTTCTGAGCATGAATTGGTATGTGTCATTACGCAACCGGATCGTCCTTCAGGTCGTGGACAAAAAAATACTGAAAGCCCAGTCTCATTATGGGCACATCAGAACGGGCTCACCGTTATCAAGCCCCAATCACCTTCTGAGATGTTTTCGATAGTTCAAGGCTTAGACCTGGTGGTAACGATTGGCTACGGAGTCATCCTTCCTGAATCAATCTTGAATGTACCTACGAATGGTTTTATAAATTTGCATTTTTCTTTATTGCCTTTATATCGCGGAGCTGCTCCAGCTCAACGTTGCCTTGAAAATGGAGATTCCGTAACAGGAGTAACTGTTTTTAAGTTAGATCGAGGAATGGATACGGGGCCTATTTTTTCTCAGGAAAAAATCGACATACCGTCAACGTGGAGATCATTTGAGCTTCTCAATGCATTAGCTGTGTTGGGGGTCAAAGCGGTGCAGCAAGCCCTGACATCTATAGAGCACTCGGTGATACCGACACCTCAATCCGGAACTTCAACAAATGCGCCTAAAATCACTAAAGATGATACAAAGATAGACTTTGACCTTCCAGCAACAAAAGTTCTCCAAAAGATAAAGGCGTTTACCTATGAACCGGGGGCTTGGACGTTGTTTAATAAGGAGCCTTTTAAGATTTCTCGAGCGGAGATTTCTTCGCGCATAGGAGAGGAACCTGGTTCGATCTCACTGGAAGATCAAAAGTTATTTGTCTCATGCGGTGATCGTTCATGCATTGAAATTCTTGAAGTGAGGCCTTCTGGCAAACGGCAAATGACAGGAATTGAATGGGCACGCGGTGCACGATTAGTTGAGGATTCGCGCTTTGGTTGAACCCCGTCACAAGTCGTTTAGATCTCCGAAACCAGATGCATCACGGTTACTAGCTTTCGATTTGATGAGTGAAGTTAATCAGAATGAAGGTTATTCAAATCTTCTCGTGCCTCAGGCCCTGAGTGCTAGTTCGTTAGATGAGAGAGATCGAGCTTTAGTTACTGAGCTTGTTTATGGCACGATTCGTATGCAAGGCAAACATGATTGGATTTTGAAACAAATTAGTGATCGGCCTTTTTCTGAAATCGATCCAGGAATTATTGATGTTGCTCGCTTAGGAATACATCAGATACATGAGATGCGGGTTCCGGATCACGCCGCTGTGTCTTCAACGGTGGAAGTAGCTAGAAAGAGACTGGGAGAGTCCAAGGCCAGTTTCGTTAATGCAATTTTAAGAAGTGTGGTACGAAAGAGTAAAGAAGAATGGTTTGAACCTTTACAACAAGAATCTGATCCAATCAATCGCTTATCGATCCTTTACTCTCATCCTGAATGGATCATTTCAGCATACTTCGATCTGCTAAAAAATTGGTATGAAGTAGAGCAAGCCTTAAGAGTTAACAATGAACCAGCGACTCCAACGTTAGTTTCATGGCCTGGATATTCCACAGTTGAAGATCTAGTTTCTATAGGTGCACTTCCAACAGAGTTTTCATCTTTTGGAGCACATTGGAAGGGGAATCCGGGTGCTTTAGATCTTGTTAAATCTAGAAAAGCTGGTGTTCAAGATGAAGGTTCACAATTAGTTGCTGAGATTTTTAGCAAAGCTGCTCAGGGCTCTAGTTGGTTAGATATGTGTGCGGGACCAGGTGGCAAAGCTGCATTACTTTCCAGCCTAGCCCGTGAGCGATCGATCAGTTTCACTGCAAATGAAATTTCTAATAGTCGCGCAGAATTAGTACGCCAAGTTGTCCACGGTTCACAAGTTTTAGTTGGTGACGGTCGCGATTTCGGTAAAGGGGAGATTAAATACGATGCAATCTTAATTGATGCTCCATGCACCGGCTTAGGTGCGTTGCGTCGTAGGCCGGAAGTTAGATGGCGCCGAAACTTGCAGGACCTGAGAGAACTGACGCAGTTACAACGCGAACTAATATCATCAGGAGTTTCTGCGCTAAACCAAGGGGGAGTTTTGGGTTATGCAACGTGCTCTCCGCACTTAGCAGAAACATCGATTCAAGTTGCAGATCTACTCCGGACACATCCAGAATTAGAACAAATCTCAGTTGATCCATATCTTCCACCAGGGCTAAAGGATGCTAATCGCGCAGGAGCTCTCTCACTATGGACACATAAACACGGAACAGATGCAATGTATCTAGCCCTTTTCAGACGCCGATCAGGTTAAAGTTCTCTTATGGTTTCTGAGATACGAATTACTCCAAGTATTTTGAATGCCGATTTTTCTCAACTAAATTCAGAAATTCTCAAAATCAGCCAAGTGGCAGATCTACTGCATCTTGATGTGATGGATAACGTCTTTGTTCCTAATTTCACTTTTGACTTTCAGGCTGCTTCCGAAATTATTGCTCAATCTGCTCTTCCTGTTGACGCGCATTTAATGGTGGCTAACGTTGATCAAATCGCAATCGATTATGCCAATCTGGGATGTGCATCCGTGACTGTCCACGCTGAAGCCACAAAGAATATAAAGCAAACTCTGCGTGGTATTCGCAGCGCGGGATCGCGCGCGAGTCTAGGGATCAAGCCAGGAACAGATATCGATCTATACGAAGAGTTCGTCGATGAAATCGATATGTTCTTGATCATGACGGTTGAACCTGGATTTGGTGGGCAAAAATTTATGCAGGACATGATGACAAAAGTAAGTAGGACCAAAGAGATCATTGGTGATCGGCCAATCTGGCTTCAAGTAGATGGAGGCATATCTATGTCGACTATCGAACATGCATTAGATGCCGGTGCGGACACTTTTGTTGTTGGAAGCGCAGTTTTTAATGATCCGGACCCGGCAGCTATGGTCGAAAAGATCAGAAAACACGCTCACGATCACTCCCATAAGTGAATCAATCGGCAACGTCCTGCGCGCTTGCTCTAGTAAACTTAGATTATGAAGAGTTTTGAAATGCTATGGACTGAACTAAATGACAAAGTGGTTAACAACGATTCTAGTTCTGGAACTGTTGTGGCTGTTTCAGCAGGAGTTCATGAGATTGGCAAAAAGATTCTAGAGGAGGCCGGGGAAGTGTGGCTTGCCGCCGAACACGAATCTGATGATCAATTGGCAGAGGAAATAAGTCAATTGTTGTATCACCTACAGGTCCTCATGTTAGCTCGAGGTCTTTCATTAAACGATGTATATAAGTTCCTTTAGGAGATGTCAATGCTACGAGTTGCAGTGCCAAATAAAGGTTCATTAGCGCAAGTTGCCATAGCTACGTTAAAAGAGGCCGGATATCGCCAACGAACTGATGATAGGGATCTCATCATTTCTGATCCGGATAATGGAGTGGAGTTTTATTACCTTCGCCCTCGCGATATTGCAGTTTATGTTGGTTCTGGCGAACTTGAAGCTGGAATCACGGGAAGAGATCTTTTGATTGACTCAGGTGCTTTTGCATCTGAGATTCTACCTTTAGATTTTGGGAAATCCACGTTTCGATTTGCGGGACCAATGGACAAAAATTTGAACATCTCTGATATTTCAGGAAAGCGTGTTGCTACTGCCTACCCAGGGTTAGTTGAACAACACTTATCAGAACTAAACATCAGCGCAAAGATTGTGCGTTTGGACGGTGCAGTTGAGAGCAGTGTTCGTTTAGGCGTGGCCGATTTGGTTGCAGATGTCGTAAGCAC
>CAEZTK010000018.1_pt1 | contig 16040 bp, 16 predicted proteins | sample 7264201 | NCBI WGS metagenome assembly CAEZTK01 (sample SAMEA6813801, study PRJEB35770) | uncultured Actinomycetes bacterium | biome: Freshwater; feature: Freshwater reservoir; material: water | place: Czech Republic | collected 2015-06-16 | depth 0.5m m
CAATGATTGTTATTGATGGATCAACAGGCGAAACAATTTATGAGAAAAATATAAATGCGCAACGAAAACCTGCTTCAGTAATGAAAGTTTTAACTGCGGCAATGGTTTTACAGTATTTAGATCCACTTAAAGTGTTTACAACTGAAATCAGCATCGCGCCAGAAGCAAATACTATTTATATAAAAGGCTCACTTGACCCATGGATTGGCACAACCCATTCGGTTGCAAGAAAAATGAATCGAGCTTCTTTAACGCATATGGCGAGTAATGCCACAAACGCAGTCCGCAGTTATAACGCGGGCGAATTAGTTGACTACACCGTTGTGTATAGCGACCTCTATGAACAAGATGTAAAAAACTTTAAAAAGTATTGGGCCGATCGGGGATTTAAACCGGTTTTCAAGGCGCAAAAAACACTTGATTTATCTAGCGTTGTAACTGTGCCTATTGCAATCGAAACATCACCACCTGTCGCGAAAATACTCGATTGGATGATGTTGTGGAGTGATAACGAACTTGCAGAAAGATTAGCTCGATTATCTTCAAAGGCTGCAGGGGAACCATTTGGAATTTTGGGCGTTGAGAAAATCTTCAGAAAGCTTCTAGCTGATCTCCAAATAGATGGATCAAAGCTGGTAGTAAAGGATGCAAGTGGTTTATCAAAGTCAAACAAAGTTACAGCAAAGATGATTGGTGAACTTCTCTATAAACTTCGAAAAGATGCTCGATTCACCGGACTTCATCCTGTGCTACCAGTCAGTGGGGTTTCAGGAACTCTCAATGATCGATTCATCGAAACCGCACCAACAGCTGTTGGTCTTGTCCGTGCAAAAACTGGCTCGCTTAACGGTACTGCCACATTAGCTGGGTATGTAGAGTCTTCAGATCGCGAATATGTTTTTGTGACTCTAGCCGATCAGATTCCAAGAGGCTACACATCGCTCAAGAAAGCACGAGCTGCAATCGATAAGATTCTGGGACGAATTGCTGCGCCAAATATTCCTGCAGAGATTTCACCGCTGCCGCAAAACCTTTGATTAATTGTTTGAATAAATCTTTATCTGCCCTCGGTAACAAGCTATCCATGTGTTCTTGGTGGCGTTGTCATAAGTGACACCGATAGGTTCAGGGCATACCTTGATGGTTTCTAAGACCTTCATCTCTGAAGTCTGAATTTTGGACAAGGTATTGCTGGAGTAATTCACAACAAAAAGCTCTGAACCGTCTGCAGATAAAGCAAGACTCCTGGCTTTATTGCCAGTGCGAACAGATTTACCGGCTTTGTTCTCGATTAAATCCCACGAAGCTACTCGACCAGAAAGATTCATAGTTACATACATTTTTGAGTTATCAGGAGAGAGAACAATTGCTCGAGGATTGCTTCCAATTGGAATGTAGGAAGTTGAAAAATCCTCAAGGTTAATCACATGGATTCTATTGCCCCCCATCTCTGCAACGTAGGCTTTGGATGAGTCCTTACTAATTGCAATACCTCGGGGATATTTTCCTATCTTTACAGTCTTAACTACCTTCTGTTCGGCCACTGAAATGACTGAAACTGTGTAGGAGCACCAATTTGCTGCAAGAACATACTTATTGTTTGGAGTTACCTCAACAACTTTTGGCACCGATCCAACAGGGTAGATGGCATCTATTTGATAGTTACTTCGATTTATTCGATAGACAAAGCTGCGGTCAAAACCAGAAGAAGGTGAACACGTATCGCTTCCTTCCTTTTTGAATCCTGGACCATACATTGAGTAGTTGCTTACATATAAGTATTTTCCATCTGGTGAAAAGGAGCCTTCTACGGGCGCGCCTCTAAAAATTGAAGAGCTCTTTGAAAATCCAAAATCCTTTAGTGAAACTGAATCAGGAATAGTTCTCAAAAGTTCAAATGTTTTTGAATCATAGATTGTTACAGAATGTTTATACATCATGTTATGCGCACTAACTATTCCGTCATTTGATGCTCGAACCGATTTAGGCGCTATCGATCCATCAATTGTCTTAATAAGCTTCATCGAACTCTTATTTGCATCTTCTTCTGCAATCGCAGGATTGGCAACAAAAGCAATAGAGGCTATCAAGGCAGTTACCAGAAAAAATTTTCGCATGTGATAACTCTACAAGCCTTTAAGAGATGGATCTAAAAGTAGATCTCATTTGATTCACTGGGATTTTTCATGGGGCATTGATTTTTAGGGTCCAAAGCCTTAATGAACACTCAGATTGAGAGCAACATAACTCTTCAAATTAGGTAAATGGAGAATAACTGTGGAGCGTTGGTTAAAAGGTTGAGTAATCTTAGAAGGTGAGTTCTACCATAAAAGCCTACATAGACCTGATGAAATTACGGGTCGTTGAATTGCTATTGGTATCTACATTGCCGGCAATGGTTTTAGCAGAAAAAGGCTTACCAAGTTTTGGTTTAACGATTGCAACCATAGTTGCAGGAACCCTTGCTGCCGGTAGTGCAAACGCTTTTAATATGGTTATTGAAAGCGATCTTGATAAACTTATGGAGAGAACTTCTAAACGACCATTGGTTACAGGCCAGATTTCAAAATCTCAAGCAACGATTTTTGCAGCACTTATCGGATTCATCGCACTTGCATTGTTTTGGATATTTACAACCACGCTTGCATCTTTCTTGGCTTTTGTAGCAATCATCTTCTATGTACTTGTTTACACAATGGCCCTAAAGCAGCAAACGTCTCAAAATATTGTTTGGGGCGGTGCAGCTGGGTGCATGCCGGTATTAATTGGTTGGGCCGGAGTCACCAATTCACTTTCCTTGACTGCCTGGGCATTTTTCTTCGTTATCTTTTTTTGGACACCGCCACATTTTTGGGCACTAGCAATCAAATATAAAGATGACTATGCATTGGCTGGTACACCCATGCTCCCGGTTGTTGCAACAAAAAGTAATGTTCGCAGACAAATGTGGCTCCATACAATTTTGATGATTCTCTCATCAATCGCAGTGATTAATCTCGCCTCTCTTCCGATGTGGTCGATGGCGGTAACAATTCTATTAGGAATTGTCTTTGCAGTTCAGTTACTGCAGTTAAAAGACGGATCTCCAGATTATGCAAAAGTTGCAGGAAAGATATTTCAGTGGTCAATTACTTACCTAAGTCTTTTTTCAGTACTTCTTGTTATTGCTCAACTACTTAGCTAAAGCGTGCGGGGTATCCTTTACGAACTCTCTTGAGTTCTCTGATTCAATAAACAACCGAAGTGCATAAAGCCTAATTTCCGTTTCTGATTGAACCCATGGGGATAATCGATGTTTACTCTTGGTCGACTTATGGCAGAGTATGCACCATGATAAAGACAGCAATCTCGGTGAGGGATTTATCGAAGAAATACGATGATCGCTTAGCAGTCTCTCACATAAATTTTGAAGTTCCATTGGGAACTGTGTGTGGATTTGTTGGACCCAATGGATCTGGCAAGACAACAACAATGAGAATGTTGCTTGGACTAATTACCCCAACAACTGGGCAGGGTCACATACTTGGCGAGCCAATAGAGCACCCAGAAAAATACTTAAGTCGCGTGGGTGCAATGATTGAAGGGCCGGCGTTTTATCCGGCGCTATCTGGTTATGAAAACTTAATGGTTCTTGCAAAACTGGGTGGCTTTCCGACAGAACGCGTTCAAGTATTGCTAGATAAAGTTGGCCTAGGCTCTCGCGGTAAATCAAAATACAAGACGTATTCATTAGGAATGAAGCAACGTTTAGGAATTGCAGCAGCATTACTTCCTGAACCAAAACTTCTCATGCTTGATGAACCAACAAATGGGTTAGATCCAGAAGGCATTCAAGAGATTCGCGCCTTATTGCGTGATTTAGCAAATGAAGGAACAACTGTTTTTGTTTCATCTCATCTTCTTTCAGAGCTTGAGATCATCAGTGACCATATTGTGATGCTTCGAAAAGGCGAGATTGTTTTTGCTGGCCCAATTGGTGATTTGATGGCCAAACAGCAACCAACGATTATTGCGAAATCGTTAGATCATTCCGATCTTGAAAAGATAGTAGAGATTGCACAAGCCTCTGGACATAAAGCAGTGATTCGAAATGATTCGGTTCATATCTTGGCCGCAATGGATTGGGCGCCTGAATTAAATAAAGCTGCTTTCAACGCCGGAATTGTCTTAGCACAACTAGCGCCACAGCTTCCAAATCTAGAAGAGACTTTCTTTGAAATGACAGGAGAAAAGTAATGTTACATGTTGTTTCAGCTGAGCTTCGAAAACTTCGTCGACCTACTTTGTTTTTAGGGACCATGGCAGCCGTTGTATTTTTCAGTGGACTTTTTTCCGCACTTCTTTTTCTATTGATTGATTCACCTCAAGGAAACGCAGATCGTGGACGAGTTGTAGGTCGTGAAGTTTTAGGACTTGCTACAGGTGGAGTCCAAGGCTTTTCAAGTACAGGTGGATTTCTAGGAATTATTGCGCTCTGTGTTTTTGCTGCTCAAACAGCTCAGGAGTACACATATGGAACTTTGCGCAATTTACTGATCCGCCAGCCAGGACGCATGAAAATTCTTTTTGGCAAATTAGTTGCCATGAAGATTTTTGCACTTGTCATGATTGTTGTGGCAGCAATTATCGGGATAAGTACTTCAGTTCTATTAGCACCTGGTGCCAATGTAAACACCGACTTGTGGTTTACCTCAGATGGAATTGAGGCGATTTACACATCATTTGTAAATGTCACTATCTCAGTCATTGGCTTTGGAATTGTTGGAATGGTTCTTGGTTTGCTTCTGCGCTCACCAATAAGTGCAATATCTTTCGGAGTTCTATGGCTGCTTATTATTGAGAATTTACTGATTGCCGTGAAGAGTTCACTTCAAAGTTGGCTCCCAGGAGCACAACTGAATGCAATCGCATCAGGGGGAACCTTAGATTTAGCTTATAAAAACGCATTAATGGTGGGTGGAGTTTATGTGGGTATAGGGGCGATCATTGCTTCAATACTTTTCATTCGTCGTGACGTAGCTAATTAAAGACACCAGCCTTTAAAACCAAGGATTTTTAAGGTTCGCCATTTATTCTAGAGACCTTCCCTGCGAAAGGTTTTTTGTGAGAAAGTTAAAGGCGATTTCACTTGCTGCAATTTTGGGACTGTCGATTTCGTCGGTTCCAGCTCTTGCAGCCCCAAAACCAACTCTGGCCCAAATTGAAGCTGCCAAAAAAGTTGAAGCAGAAAAAAAGAAAGCTGCAGATGCTCAAGCAAAAAAACTTGCCGCGGCAAATCAAAATCTTCGCACACTAACTGCAAAAGCTAATGCAGCAGCTGCCCTCTATCGCAAGGCCCAAGAAGAATTAGCCGTTGCAACTAAAATGGCGAATGCAGCGGCAAAACTTGCAGCTGAAACTGCAGCATCTGTTGTTGAAGCGCACAAAACAATTGGACGCTTAGCTGCAAATGCATACATTCTTGGTGGGAATATGAGCGATATCGCTCCACTGCTTAGCTCTAATGGACCGCAAGATCTGATTGATCAAATTTCAACACTTGGAACGCTAGGTGCACAAAACACAGTTGCCCTTGAAAGATTTAAAGTTGCCGAAGCTGCAGCGATAAAAGCAAAAAAAGTTGCAGATGATGCAAAAGCTGCACAAGTTGTTGCAACTGAAAAAGTTGAAGCTGCTAAAAAAGTTGCAGATGATGCAAAGGAAGAACAAGCTAAAGAAGTTGCAAAGCTACAAAAAGTTCAAGATGACTTGATGCGTCAATTAAATAGTGCTCGAAAGGTAAGAACAACACTGGAACAACAAAGACAGTTAGCTTTACTTGAAGAGAGCCAAGCAAATACTGCCGCCCAAACTGGGGGTCAAAGAAGTGTTTGGAGTGATTTAGGATTTAAGGGGCGCGCAACAAGTAGAACAACTCAAGCACAACGAGATAAAGCTGTTGCATTTGCACAAAGACAAGTTGAATCAGGAAAACCTTATGTATGGGGAAGTGAAGGACCTAATACTTTTGATTGTTCTGGACTTGTTTATGCTGCATATAGGGCCGCGGGTCTAGGTTGGCCAAACTGGGATCGTTTAAACTCAGCGCTGTATTCAACCTACACAATGCATGTTTCACTTAATGAACTAGTACCTGGGGATCTTTTGTTTTATTCATATAAAGGTACGGTTTCAACCATTCACCATGTGGCTATTTATGCGGGTACTTTTGCCGGTAGAAAAATGGTTTGGGAAGCTCGTTCTACTAAGAGTGGTTTGAAATTCTCTGATATGTATGGGATGCCTGGGCTTATGCCATTTGGTGGACGAGTCTAAAGCACCACTATTGTTAAGCCATGACAATGGCTGTTCCTGCAGTTCGAAATGCAGTACGAACATGGCTAGAAAAGTTTGAAGCTGGCGATAAAGTCTTAGTTGCAGTTTCAGGTGGCGCTGATTCATTAGCTCTTGCACATGCGCTTTCAGTGGAAGCAAAATTGTTAGCATTAACTGTTATTGGAATTACTGTTGATCATCAACTTCAATCAGGTTCTACGGCACAAGCAGAAAACGTCGTTAAGCAACTATCGGCTATGGATTTAATGTGTGTTGTTAAAAAAGTTGAAGTAAACATTAAAGATGGTTTAGAAGCCTCTGCTCGCTCTGCACGATACAAAGCCATCAATGAAGTTGCGCACTCAGAAAACGCAGTGGCGGTTTTTCTGGGACATACGCAAGATGATCAAGCTGAAACAGTTTTGTTAGGACTTGCTCGAGGATCGGGAACTCGTTCACTTTCTGGAATGGCAGCACATACGGGGATTTTTGTTCGTCCACTTCTTGGGCTTACTCGAGAAACAACTGAAAGCTACTGTGAACAATCAGATTTAATCTTTTGGAAAGATCCACATAATCAAGATTCACAGTTTGCTCGAGTTCGGGTTCGCACGGAAGCTATTCCAGTTTTAGAAAAAACCATCGGTCCTGGAATCTCTGAAGCTCTTGCTCGCAGTTCACAGTTGCTTCGTGAAGATGCAGATGCACTAGATCATTGGGCCGAACGTGAGGCGTTGAAATTAGATTTGGCAGATTTAGAGTGCGCCCACTTAGAGGCAATGCCCAAGGCCATTCGAACCAGGGTGTTGCGGATTGCGATCTATGCCGCAGGAGCCCCGTCGGGTTCAGTCACTGCAGATCATGTGAGCGTGGTTGAGGCGTTGATCACGGCTTGGAGCGGGCAAGGGGCTACCAATCTTCCTGGCGGTGTGAAGGTTGAGAGAATTTCGGGCAGACTTTCGCTCTCACCGCAGCGACCATAGGGAGAACCGTGGATCTAGAAGCAGTCAAAGGCGATATCGAACGCGTAATCGTTACAGAAGAACAATTGCAAACTCGAATCAAAGAACTCGCAATTGAAGTTGGAAAAGATTACGAAGGTAAAGACCTTTTACTTGTCGGTGTTTTAAAAGGTGCAGTAATGGCTGTTGCAGATTTTTCTCGCGCCCTTCAACGTCACGTTGATATGGATTGGATGGCAGTTTCATCTTACGGATCGGGAACAAAATCAAGTGGTGTAGTTCGAATTCTTAAAGACTTAGATCGCGATATAACCGGTCGCAATGTTTTGATCATTGAAGACATCGTTGATTCGGGGTTGACGCTTTCATGGCTCAAGTCAAACTTAGAATCACGAGGAGTTGGATCTGTTGAGATCCTTTCGATATTACGCAAACCAGAAGCTGCAAAGATTGAAGTGAACGTTAAATATGTTGGCTTTGATATTCCAAAGGACTTCGTAATTGGCTACGGCCTAGATTTTGATGAAAAGTATCGCAACCTTCCCTTTATCGGTGTGCTTGCTAAGCACATGTACGAGTAATTTGTAGAAACGAGAATAAGAACCCATGTCACAAGTGCAAAAACCAAAGAAGCAGATTAAGAAAAGTTTCTCTAGTAAGCAATCGGAAAGAGCTTCTACAAAAAAGCCAAACAAGAAGCCTACGACGCGCACTGGTAAAATTCTTCGTGGTCCTTTGTTTTGGATCATTGCTGCAATATTTGCTGTGACAGCTTTGGGTCAAATCTCTTCGGCCGGTAATAAATACACTCAGATTGAAACATCACAAGCAATTGATGCGATCTCAAAAACTCAAGTTCTCTCGGCAGAAATAGTTGATAGACAACAAAAAATTCGTTTGATTTTGACACCAGGAAATCGAATTAATGGTTCTGAAAAAGTTGAAGCATTTTATGTTGCTCGCCAAGAACCAACGATTATTGATGCTTTAACAGGCAATCCACCACCCAAAGGTTGGAACGTTAAAGTCCCATCACAATCCATGTTTGTCTCATTCTTGTTTTCAATCCTGCCGTTTTTACTGATTGGATTCTTATTCTTCTGGATGATGAGCCAGGCTCAAGGTGGAAATAAAGTTTTCCAATTTGGTAAATCAAGAGCAAAACTACAAAACAATGATGTTCCGAAAACAAAATTTAAAGATGTGGCTGGTGCCGATGAAGCACTTGCAGAGTTAGATGAGATTAAAGATTTTCTTGCGAAGCCAGAAAAATACGCACCGTTGGGGGCAAAGATTCCAAAGGGTGTTTTGCTCTTCGGTCCGCCAGGAACCGGTAAAACGTTATTGGCTCGTGCAGTCGCAGGTGAAGCAGGTGTGCCTTTTTATTCCATATCAGGTTCAGATTTCGTTGAAATGTTTGTAGGTGTCGGAGCTGCAAGAGTTCGTGATCTATTTACTCAAGCAAAAGAGAATGCGCCTGCAATTGTTTTTATCGATGAAATCGACGCTGTCGGACGTCAGCGTGGCGCAGGTATGGGTGGCGGGCATGATGAGCGCGAACAAACTCTTAATCAACTCCTTGTTGAGATGGATGGTTTCGAAGAGAACTCAAAAGTTATTTTGATCGCTGCTACTAATCGTCCAGATGTTTTGGATCCAGCGTTGCTTCGACCAGGTCGCTTTGATCGCCAAATTGCAGTAGATCGCCCTGATCTAAAGGGTCGCGAAGCAATTTTAGAGATTCATTCAAAAGGTAAGCCAATTAATTCATCAGTGAAATTAGTTGACTATGCAAGACGCACACCTGGCTTCACCGGTGCCGATCTTGCAAGTGTTATCAATGAAGCAGCGCTCTTATCTGCCCGTGAGAATAAAGCTGATATTGGTAATTTAGAACTTGATGAAGCTATTGATCGTGTGATGGCTGGACCGCAGAGAAAATCTCGCTTGATGAGTGATGAAGAACGTAGAGTCACTGCTTATCACGAGGCAGGTCACGCACTTGTTGCGCACGCATTGCCACACACTGATCCAGTTCACAAAGTAACAATCATGCCTCGTGGCCGTGCATTGGGCTACACAATGGTTTTACCAGATGAAGATAAATACTCAACAACTAGAAATCAGTTATTAGATCAATTGGCATACTCTCTTGGTGGACGTGCGGCAGAAGAATTGATTTTCCATGATCCATCAACGGGTGCAGCAAATGACATTGAAAAAGCAACTGCTCTTGCTCGAGCAATGGTTACCCAATATGGAATGACATCAGCAATTGGCGCTATTAAATTAGGCGGCGGAAGTACTGAACCATTCATGGGGCGCGATTATGGCCACCAGCGTGATTACAGTGAAAACATTGCTGGAATTGTTGACCGTGAAATTCGAACCTTAATCGAAAATGCTCACCAGGAAGCGTTTGATATTTTGGTTGCCAATCGTAAAATCCTTGATGAAACGGTTATTGAGCTTTTGGAGAAAGAAACTCTCAATAAGGATGAGATCGCGGCAATCTTTAAGAAGGTAAAAAAAGTCACAGCAAGAGTTGCATGGACTGGTTCTGCAACACGCGTTCCATCTTCTCAACCTCCCGTTGATGTTCCAGAACGCATTGTTATTGAAACAACGACAGAATCGAAAAAACCAACACGACGCAAAAAGGCTGTAAGTGACGATAAATAAGTTGACCGTAACTGATGGTCGAGCAAAAGCGCCATATGATCAAGAACGTGCGGAAAAAGCTGTTCGAGAACTTTTACTTGCACTCGGAGAAGATCCAGATCGCGAAGGGCTAAAGGAAACTCCTGCGCGTGTGGCTCGAGCAATGTCAGAAAACTTCGAAGGCCTATGGCAATCACCAGAGGATGTCTTAACGACAACTTTTGATATTGGCCATGAAGAGTTAGTGATTGTTAGAGATATTGAAGTTTTTTCACATTGTGAACACCATCTCACTCCATTTCATGGTGTAGCCCACATTGGTTATATTCCACGAGGCAAAATTACGGGGCTATCAAAATTAGCGCGATTAGTTGACGTTTATGCCAAGCGCCCACAAGTTCAAGAGCGTTTAACAACTCAAATTGCAGATGCTATGGTCGAAATTTTAAATCCACTGGGAGTTATTGTGATTATTGACTGCGAACATCTTTGTATGTCTATGCGAGGCGTGAAGAAATCACAGGCACGCACTACAACATCTGCAGTGCGTGGCGCGCTAAACAATGCGGCAACTCGCGCTGAAGCAATCGCCTTAATAACCAGAGGCTAGTTTTATGTTAGTGATGGGAATTCTCAATGTAACTCCAGATTCCTTCGCAGACGGTGGAAGACATAATCAATTAGATGCTGCAGTAGCACGCGGATTAGAAATGATTGCAGAAAGCGTAGACATCATTGATATTGGCGGAGAATCAACTCGGCCAGGAGCAGAACGAGTTGATGAAAACGAAGAGGTGCAACGAACAATTCCAGTAATTGAAATATTAGCTCCCTTTGCTAGGAATGCCAACGTAAGAATAAGTATCGACACGATGCGTTCTGGCGTTGCAGAAGCGGCAATGAAAGCAGGTGCATCAATAATAAATGATGTCAGTGCAGGTCAATCAGATGCCAAAATGCTTGCAACTGCTGCCAAGTTAAAGGTTCCATATATTGCGATGCATTGGCGCGGACACTCTAAAGATATGAATTCTAAAGCAATCTATAAGAATGTTGTCGCAGAGGTTATTTCGGAGTTAGAAGAGCGCATTCAACTTCCCCTAGCCGCTGGAGTAGCAAAAGAAAATTTGATTATTGATCCTGGTCTTGGTTTTTCAAAAGATGCCGATCATAACTGGGCAATTATTGATGCAATTGATCGTTTCGTGGATTTGGGTTATCCGGTGTTAGTGGGTGGCTCTCGCAAGAGATTTCTAGGTGGTGATTCTCCTGATCAACGAGAGGAGGCAACAGTGAATCTAACAAAAAGACTTAAGGGAACAGGAGTTTGGGCCGTTAGAGTTCATTCCGTTAATCCACACAAGGAGGCCTTGGAATTATGAGTGATCAAATAACTATCACTGGTATCCATGGTTATGGATTTCACGGTTTATTTGAAAATGAGCGAACAAATGGCCAGGACTTTTATGTAGATTTGATATTGGATCTAGATTTAGCGCAAGCTGCACAATCAGATGCCATTGAAGATACTGTTAACTACGCTGCTATTACAGAGTTAACTCATCAAGAGATTACAACGAACCCTGTTAGTTTAATTGAAAAATTGGCATACAGAATTGCAGAAAGAATTTTGAGCTCAAATTCAAAGATAAAGTCGGTAACAGTGACAGTTCATAAGCCTCAAGCCCCTGTGGGTTTAAAAATCCACGACATTTCAGTTATCGTTAATAAAGTTCGATGAAAGCCGTCATATCACTGGGTTCTAATTTGGGTAACCCGAAAGAGAATTTGGATATTGCAATTACTCTGTTGCGCGAAGCTACCGATGTTCAATCTGTTTCTTCATACATCACAACAGATCCAGTGGGCGGTCCAGAGCAACCAAAGTATTTAAATGCTGTCTGCATAATTGACAGCAACTTGCCTGCCATTGATTTGCTAGCAGTGCTCCACGGTATAGAAAAAACATTAGGACGAGAACGCATTGAGCGTTGGGGGCCACGCACAATCGATTTAGATCTCATTCAATATGCAGATTTGATTAGCAAAGCCGACGAGTTAACGCTGCCGCACCCACGGGCTCATGAGCGCAGATTTGTTTTGGAACCGTGGTTAGAAATTGAGCCTGATGCAATCCTGCTAACTCATGGAAAGATAAAAGATCTTTTGGAACATCTGCCTGCTTAGCGCTAAACTTTAAGCATCTCGCCCGGTACCTGAAAGGACTGGAGCCACTTTAAATGAGCGTATTAGTTCCAACAATGGGTGCCTTACATAAAGGTCACCAAGCGTTGATTAAGCGTGCTCGAACTCTGGACAAAGAAGTAATAGTCAGTATTTTTGTTAATCCACTTCAATTTGAAAACAAAGAAGACATTGAAAAGTATCCACGAACCCCAGAACGCGATATTGAAATTGCAACTATTGCCGGGGCAACGCAGGTTTGGTTTCCTGAATTTGAAGATCTTTATCCAGAAGGCTTTCAAACCCTTAACGCTGGCCCTTTAGGCTCAATTTTTGAAGGCGCATCCAGACCAGGTCACTTTGATGGAGTTGTCACAGTTGTCAATCGCTTATTTGCTCTAACTAAACCAAGCAAAGCGGTTTTTGGTGAAAAGGATTTTCAACAACTTTCGATAATCAAGGCGATGAAAAACAAGGTAGAAATTATTGGCGTCCCAACAGTCCGTGAATTTGATGGTTTGGCATTGTCCTCACGCAATCTCCGCTTAACCCAAGAGGGTCGAAATAGTGCACTCGTTGTTAATCGAGCACTCTCTGCAGCCAGGCTAGCTCCAACTGTAGAAATTGCCATTGAGATTCTAAACTCCACACTTTCAACAGAAGCAGGATTTAAAAAAGATTACGCAACTGTTATTGATGAAAATGATTTTTCTATTGCAACAGAAACCACACAATCCAAAAGGGCAATTATTGCTGGCTGGGTTGAAGGAGTTCGTTTAATTGACAATATGCCAATGGCAGGGAGATAGAGATGCTACTAACTGTAGATGTAGGAAATACAAATACTGTCCTAGGTATTTTTGACAAAAAAGAGTTGATTCGCTCATGGCGCGTTAAAACAGATCCACGTAGTACAGCAGATGAATTATGGCTTCAATATCGAGCGTTAATTGAAGATTACAATTTAAGTGGACTTTCCATTTGCTCGACGGTCCCTGCAACTTTGCGGGAACTGCGCAGCATGATCGCTGATTACTTTGCAGATATTCGAGTAACTATCGTTGAGCCAGGAACAAAAACAGGGGTTCCACTTCTAGTTGATAATCCAAAAGAGATTGGCGCTGATCGGATTGTGAATACTCTAGCTGCCCATACAATTTTTGGGGGACCAGCCATTGTTGTAGATTTTGGTACTTCAACAAATCTAGATGTTGTTTCACCAAAAGGTGAGTTTCTAGGCGGTGCATTAGCTCCAGGTATAGAAATCTCAGTAGATGCACTTGCCGCACGAGCAGCACAGCTTCGCAAGATCGAGTTGATCAAACCAAAAAATGTGATCGGTAAAAATACTGTTGAAGCCTTGCAGTCAGGAACAATTTTTGGATTTGCGGGCCAAGTTGATGGTTTAGTGGATCGGATTACTACAGAACTTGCGGATTCCTATTCTGAAAAACCAATAGTTATTGCTACAGGTGGGTTGGCACCCTTGATTGTGGGTGTTTCAGAAACCATTGAGCACCATGAGCCTGATTTAACATTGATTGGACTTCGTCTAATTCATGAGCGAAATGCTTGAGTCTGTAGACTTGCCAACCTATGAGCACTGACAACACAGCCGGTTCTGCTTCAAACCCTAGCGTTGAAGAAGATCTGCCTGAACAACTTCGAATCCGCAGAGAAAAACGTGCTGCCTTAATTGTACGAGATATTGAGCCATATCCAGTTTCAGTACCACGCACAAAATCTCTTGGTGAGATCCGTGAAAAATACGTTGGCTTAGAGATCGATGTTGCAACCGGTGACACCGAGTCATTAACAGGACGCATTATTTTTAAGCGTGACACAGGCAAACTGTGCTTTGCAACCTTACGTGAAGGTGATGGCACAGAACTTCAGGCGATGTTATCTCTGGATAAAGTTGGTCAAGATGCACTTGATTCCTGGAAATCAGATATCGATTTAGGTGACATTGTTTCCATCACGGGTGAAATTATTACATCTAAGCGCGGTGAACTTTCAATTCTTGCCAGCTCTTGGGCATTGGCATCGAAGTCACTTCGTCCATTGCCAAATGATCACAAACCAATGTCAGAAGAGACTCGAGTACGGATGCGTTATGTAGATCTAATCGTTCGCCCAGAGGCTCGAGCTAATGCGCGATTGCGTCCAACTGTCATGAAATCACTACGAGATACTTTTGAAAAAGAGGAATTCATTGAAGTAGAAACTCCAATGTTGCAGGTAATGCATGGTGGTGCTGCTGCACGTCCATTTAAGTCTTTCTCAAATGCCTACGATATGGATCTCTATCTTCGGATCGCTCCAGAGCTTTTTCTTAAGCGTTGTGTTGTGGGTGGAATTGAACGCGTATTTGAAATCAATCGAAACTTTCGCAACGAGGGAGCAGATTCTTCACACTCGCCTGAGTTTGCAATGATAGAAAGTTACATGGCTTACGGTGATTGGCTTTCTATGGCAGATTTAACTCGCAACCTTGTCCAAAATGCTGCAATGGCTATATCTGGCTCACATGTTGTAACTCATCACGATGGTAGACAAGCAAATTTGGGTGGGCAATGGAAACAAGTCTCGTTATATGAGGCAATTTCAAAGAGTGTAGGTCAAGACGTAACTGCATTAACGCCAATAGCAGAGCTGAAGAAGATTGCTGAAAAACTTGGAATGAAGGTCGATCCAAAGTGGATCACAGGAAAATTAGCTGAAGAAATATTTGAACATGTCGCCAAAGACCAACTAATTGAACCTACATTTGTCATGGGCTTTCCATTGGATACTTCACCGCTAGTTCGTGCCCACCGTGAACATCCAGGTGTTTCTGAGAAGTGGGATCTGTATGTCGATGGTTTTGAGTTAGCAACTGGTTATTCCGAACTAGTTGACCCTGTAGTTCAACGTGAACGCTTAGTTGAGCAAGCAACACTTGGCTCTAAAGGAGATTTAGAGGCGATGCAGGTTGATGAAGATTTCTTACGTGCATTGGAGTTTGCAATGCCACCTACTGGTGGAATGGGTATGGGTGTTGACCGATTGTTAATGGCCCTTACTGGACTCGGAATTCGCGAGACTATTCTGTTCCCACTTGTAAAACCGGAACTGGATTAATTAATGCAGATACGCCCAGCACATACCAGTGACATCAAAGGAATTCGTCAACTGATTGATTCTTATTCTCCACAGGGTCGCTTGCTTACAAAAGAAACAGTAACTCTTTATGAGAGCGTGCAAGAGTTCACAGTTGCGATAGATGGAAATGATGTAGTTGGTTGCGGAGCACTTCATGTTCTTTGGGAAGATTTAGCAGAAGTTCGAACAGTTGCTGTTGTTGAAAAACTTCGCGGCCAAGGTGTCGGTCATCAGATTTTGGAGTCAATAATTTCGCGTGCCCAAGAAATTGGAATCAAAAGGTTATTTTGTTTAACTTTTGAAACTGAGTTTTTTGGCCGTCACGGATTTCAAGTTATTGAAGGAACTCCCGTTGCTCCTGAAATTTATGACGAACTATTGCGCTCCTACGATGCTGGTGTTGCCGAATTCTTGGATCTTGAATCGGTAAAGCCAAATACTCTGGGAAATACCCGAATGCTAAAAGAGCTGTAAGGGAACTGAGCCGAAAGTAATCCTCAAAGAGCTCAAAAATTACCCCCAGATTTAGCCCTATTTCGGGCATAACCCCGCCACATTTGGGGTTGTAAAAGGCATAAGCAATCCACCTCGCGGGCTTGTGCCTGCAGGTATTAGGCTTAACGACAGAACGATCTAAAGGAGCACCGCCCATGTTTGAGCGCTTTACCGACCGAGCCCGACGCGTTGTCGTATTGGCCCAAGAAGAAGCACGCATGCTCAATCACAATTACATCGGCACCGAACACATCTTGCTTGGTCTGATTCATGAGGGCG
>CAEZTK010000019.1_pt1 | contig 15840 bp, 15 predicted proteins | sample 7264201 | NCBI WGS metagenome assembly CAEZTK01 (sample SAMEA6813801, study PRJEB35770) | uncultured Actinomycetes bacterium | biome: Freshwater; feature: Freshwater reservoir; material: water | place: Czech Republic | collected 2015-06-16 | depth 0.5m m
TATCAGGGAAGCGCTCTAACCAGGCTGAGCTATGGGCCCGCAATAAAGATCTCTCTCGATTGCAGAAGCGCAAGGTTACCTTGAACTTCATAAAGACCCAAAATAGGAAACTGCTCCTACCTTCAGATCTGGGCTTAACTCAGAATACGAACCATACTAACTTTTCGGAGAAATCTCATCTTCCCCGTTTTTAGTCACTGAAAGCAGGCTTACCCCTTCATCCAGATTTACTAAACGCACACCCATGGAGTCGCGCCCGGTTTGGCGCACCTCTGCTGCTGGGGTTCTCATCACTGTTCCAGCTGATGTAATTGCGAGAATCTCATCTTCATCGCGCAATACAAGTGCACTCACTAAAGATCCGCGAGAGTTCTCATCAATCTTTGCAGCTTTAATTCCAATTCCACCACGACCTTGTAAGCGGTATTCATCGATTGGTGTTTTCTTTCCATAACCACCATCGGTTGCAGTAAATACAAATGAATTTGTGGACTGCTCGGAATTAACACGTGCCATTGTTAATAGGTTGTCTCCAGTGCGGAACTTCATTCCAATTACTCCACTTGTGGATCGACCCATTGATCGAAGCGATTCATCATCTGCCGTAAAGCGCAGTGACATTGCTTTGGTTGAAACTAGCAACAGTTCGTCCCCTGAGTTAATAATTGATGCACTAACAACTTCATCACCGGGTTTTAATGAGATTGCAATAAGACCGCCTGTACGTGGTGAGTCGTATTCAATCAATGGTGTTTTCTTAATGAGTCCATTGCGTGTAGCTAAAACTAAATAAGGTGAGATTGTGTAATCCTTAATCGACAAAACTTGAGCGATTTTTTCTTCTGGTTTAAAGGCCATCAAGTTTGCAACATGTTGGCCTCGCGCATCGCGTCCTGCATCTGGAAGTTCGTGAACTTTTGCGCGGTAGACGCGTCCCTGATTGGTAAAAAACAGTAGCCAGTCGTGAGTAGATGCGACGAAGAAATGATCTACAACATCATCTTCTTTTAGAGCAGCTCCTTTAACTCCACGGCCACCGCGGCGCTGTGATCTATAAAGATCTGCCATTGTGCGCTTTGAGTAACCGCCACGTGTAATAGTTACAACAACATCTTGGTCGGGGATTAAATCCTCTGCGCTGAAGTCTCCCTCGCTTGCAACAATTTGTGTGCGTCGATCATCACCAAATTTTGCGACTAAATCTGTTAGCTCAGTCTTAACAATCTCTCTTTGCTTTTCAGGGCTAACAAGAATCTTGTTGAGCTCAACAATGTCTGCCATGAGACCGTCATATTCATCGTTGATTTTTTGACGCTCTAGCGCTGCAATTCTTCGCAGTTGCATATCCAAGATTGCGTTGGCTTGAATCTCATCTACATCTAACAATTTCATCAAGCCTGTGCGCGCCTCTTCAGGTGTTGTAGAGGCGCGAATCAAGGCAATTACGGCATCTAGGGCATCTAGGGCTTTTAAGTAACCCTGCAAAATATGTGCGCGTTTTTCTTTCTCTGCCAAACGATATTTTGTTCGGCGAATAATTACTTCAATCTGGTGTTCGATGTAATAACGAATAAATTCATCTAAGCGCAACGTGCGTGGCACACCATCGACCAATGCCAACATGTTGGCACCAAATGTGTCTTGTAATTGGGTCTGCTTGTAAAGGTTATTGAGAATTACTTTTGGAATCGCAGCGTTTTGCAAAACAATCACAAGACGTTGTCCTAAGCGCTCATTACCTTCGTCTCGAACATCGGCAATACCTTTAATTTTTCCATCTTTAACTAGTTCTGCGATTTTCAAAGCAAGATTATCTGGGTTTACTTGATAAGGAAGTTGGCTAATTACTAAACAGGTTCTCTTATTAATCTCTTCAACTTCAACCACCGCGCGCATAGTGATAGATCCGCGGCCTGTTCGATAAGCCTCTTCAATTCCAGTTCTACCAACAATCAAGCCTTTAGTTGGAAAATCTGGACCTTTAACAATTTTAATTAACTCATTGAGTAGTTCATCTTGCTTCATCTCTGGATGTTCTAATGAATAGATAACTGCCTCGCCAATTTCGCGAAGGTTGTGTGGTGGAATATTTGTAGCCATTCCCACTGCGATACCTGCAGAGCCGTTGACTAATAAATTTGGCAGGCGGCTTGGTAAAACAGTTGGTTCTTGTGATCGTCCGTCGTAGTTAGGAACAAAATCAACTGTGTCTTCATCGATATCACGCATCATCTCCATTGCTAGTGGAGACAGACGCGCTTCTGTATAACGCATAGCTGCCGCTGGGTCATTACCTGGAGAACCAAAGTTTCCGTTGCCATCAATGAGCATGTAACGAAGTGACCAATGTTGTGCAAGACGAACTACAACGTCATAAATAGATGTGTCACCGTGTGGATGGTAATTACCCATAACATCACCAACGATGCGAGAAGATTTGTAGAAGCCTTTATCTGGTCGGTAGCCAGCGTCATACATTGCATACAAAACACGTCGATGTACTGGTTTTAAACCATCTCGTACATCTGGAAGTGCGCGACCAACAATGACCGACATTGCATAATCAAGATAAGAACGAGCCATTTCGACTTGAAGATCGACAGTTTCAATCTTGTCGAAATTCTCTAGATTATTTGGGTTTAAATCATCCATTAGATATCCAAGAACCTAACATCTTTTGCGTTGCGTTGAATAAACGCACGACGTTTTTCGACATCTTCACCCATAAGTACAGAGAACAAATCATCTGCCGCGGCTGCATCATCTAAAGTCACGCGAATTAAAACACGGTGCTCTGGATCCATTGTTGTATCCCACAACTCTTTTGCTGGCATCTCACCTAGACCTTTAAATCGTTGAATACCATCATCTTTTGGTAAACGTTTTCCGGCGGCAACTCCAAGCTCAATCATTCCGTCACGTTCACGATCACTAAATGCATACTCGACAGGTTCTTTGCCTCCCCACTTTAATTTATATAGTGGTGGTTGAGCAAAGTAAACATAACCTTGTTCAATTAGCGGTCGCATAAATCTGAAAAGTAAAGTTAGTAAAAGTGTACGGATGTGTTGTCCGTCTACATCAGCATCTGCCATCAGAATAATCTTGTGGTAGCGAAGCTTTGAAATATCAAAGTCATCGTGAACACCAGTGCCTAATGCAGTAATTAAAGCTTGTACTTCATTGTTTTGAAGAACGCGATCAATTCGCGCCTTCTCAACATTTAAAATCTTTCCACGGATAGGAAGAACGGCTTGGTTGCGAGAATCTCTGCCACCTTTTGTTGATCCACCTGCAGAATCACCTTCGACGATGTAAAGCTCGCATTTAATAGGATCGGTCCATTGGCAATCAGCTAACTTGCCTGGCATCCCACGGCCTTCCAATAAACCTTTTCTATTTCTACTTAAGTCGCGAGCTTTTCGCGCTGCAACACGGGCTGCTGCTGCATCAATGCTTTTGCGGACGATCTCTTTTCCTTCAACTGGGTTTTGTTCAAACCAAGAAGTTAACTCTTCATTAACTACTTTCTGAGTAAATGTTTTAGCTTCAGAGTTGCCAAGTTTTGTTTTGGTTTGTCCTTCAAACTGAGGTTCTGCCAATTTGATCGAAACAATTGCGGTTAAGCCCTCGCGGACGTCATCACCTGTTAAGCGATCTTCTTTTTTCTTAATAAATCCTTGTTCTTCTCCAAACTTATTGACGACTGAAGTTAACGCGGTGCGGAAGCCTTCTTCGTGTGATCCACCTTCGTGGGTGTGAATAGTGTTAGCAAATGTATAAACAGACTCGGAAAATCCTTCATTCCACTGCATTGATACTTCAAGTGAAATTTTGTTTTTCTTATCTTCTGAGGCAAAAGCAATAATCGATTTATGTGTTTCGCCGCGAGTGGAGTTAAGGTGTTTTACAAAATCTGTGATCCCGCCCTGGTATTGGTAGCGAACCATTAACTGTTCGCCTTTCTCATCAACATGGCCTTGTCGCATATCTGTGAGAGTTAAAATCAAACCTTTATTAAGAAATGCCATTTCGCGGAAACGCGTAGAGAGAACCTCAAAAGAAAAATCTGTAGTTTCGAATATCTCTTTAGATGGCCAAAATTGAACTGTTGTTCCTGATGATTTAGAGGTATCTCCTTTACGAACTGGAGCTACTGGAACGCCGAGTTTGTACTCTTGATACCAAAAATTTCCATCGCGTTGAACAATCACTGAAAGATCTGTACTGAGTGCGTTTACAACTGAAATACCAACACCGTGTAACCCACCAGAGACTGAGTATCCACCGTCGCCGAATTTTCCACCGGCGTGTAAAACAGTAAGTACAACTTCTAAGGCTGGTTTTTTTTCAACTGGGTGTATGTCGACTGGAATTCCACGGCCGTTATCTATTACCTCAACACCGCCATTAGCTAAAAGCGTGACGTTTATTTCGGTGCAGTGTCCGGCTAGTGCTTCATCAACTGAGTTATCTACTACTTCGTAAACAAGGTGATGTAATCCTCGTTCACCAGTGGAACCGATATACATTCCAGGACGTTTTCTGACCGCCTCTAAACCTTCTAGGACGGTGATATTGCTGGCGTTATAGGAGTTCTCGGCCATGAGGCTCCTTTCTTATAAAAATGCTCAAATCGCCTTTGAGAGGCTTTGGAGAGGATTGGCCTCTCGGAATGGGTTTATCTTAGTCCGAAAGTGCGACAATAAATACTCAAGAAAAGCCCTGTGGGCGGTCATAGCCCGACTTTAAGCCTGTATTTGAGAAGTTAGGGTGGGTCAAGATCTTAAACCCGCCTTAAATGGCCAAAGGGTTGGTTTTTAACCGTAGGTGTCTCTTGGCCCCCGTGCGTTGCGAATAGTTCGGATTCCTTTTTTCCATGATGGCCCGTGGTGACCGTGTGGTCCGATAAAAACAATTCTTTCAATTAAAACACCGGTGGCATCTTTTTGAATCATAGTTAAAAGATCATTGGACATTAACTGTAACTGTGTGGCCCAAGCAGTTGATGAACTTTGAATTGTTAATGTTCCATCTAAAATTGAAACTGGTGTTGCGTGTTGAGCAATTTCTTCACCAACAATTTTTTTCCAATGAACAAAAAGGTTTCCTTCAGCTAATCCTGAATCCCACTCACGGTCTGCGATTAAATTAGATAAAACCCCACTGATTAATTCTGGATCACCGGCTTTTCCTGTTTGTGTTGAAGGGGTTGAAGATCCAGATTTATTACTTTTTTTAATAGTTGTATTTTTAAAGGTTTTAAAAAGATCTAGTGCTAAATCGCGTTTACTCATTTTTATTCACCTTCACTTGCCTTTACTCTGCTTAACAATTCCTGGATTGACGTAAAACTTTTGTGTTAGTAGTTCAGGTGGTAAGTCACTCTCAACTGCTGCGGTGATAATTGTTTGTTCAGCAAACTGTGTAGCAGACATTAGTTGTACTCTGCGAGAGGTGTCTAGTTCAGCAAAAACATCGTCTAAAATTAAAATCGGTGAGGCGCCTTCGGATTTTAAAAGGTTAAAAGATCCAATTCGAAGCGAGATTGCCATAGACCAAGATTCGCCATGGCTTGCGTACCCTTTTGCTGGAAAGTCTCCAATATGTAAATCTAAATCGTCTCGGTGTGGACCAATTAATGAGACCCCTCGTTCTATTTCTTGGTATGCAACCTCTTCTAACCGATGAGTTAAAATTTCTTCGTTTTGTTGGGCGTTGTTAGAAACACCTTCGGAACTACATTTATAAGAAATTGATGCAGGTTTTACTTCATTTAAATTCTTATAATTCTGGGTTACCCAAGGGTTTAAAACTTCTATAAGGCCAATTCTTTCCGCGGTTAATTCGGCTCCTAATTTAATTAATTGTTCATTCCAAGGGGCTAGTGCTGCTGCTGATGTTTTGGTTTTTAGTAATGCGTTACGTTGCTTAACTACCCGTTCATACTCTGCTATAACACCAGCTAAACGTGGGGTTCTTGTGACGAGTAAACGATCTAAGAAATCTCTTCGTGTCCCGGGTTCTCCTCGCACAAGATCTAGATCTTCTGGAGAGAAATAAACAATTTGAATAGCTCCAAGAATTTCACGTTGGCTTCGAGTTGGGTTGCCGTTTATTCGAGCTCTGTTGGCTTTTGTCGCATTGATCTCTAAATCCACATTGAGTGTTCGATCATCTCTTTGGACTTCAGCTCTAATAATCGCTTGTTGATTACCTAAATTAATGAGTGGTGTGTTATTTGAGACGCGATGTGAGGAAAGAAAAGCTAAATAGATAAGCGATTCTGCAATATTGGTTTTACCTGACCCGTTATCTCCAATGAAGGTTGTTACGCCAGGTTCTAATTCTAAATCTAATTGGTTATAGGAGCGAAAGTTGGTTAAGGCCAACTTGTTGATACGCATTTATTGTCCAGTGTGAAAATTAAGATGCGTAGCGCATTGGCATAAGCAGGTAGCGATAATTTTCAATTAGCGCGCCATCTTTATCGTTTTTACCCATAAGAATTGCTGGTTTGTTTGATCCTGTGAATGAGATCTGCACAAACTTTGTTCCTACAGCAGTCAAACCGTCAGCTAAAAATGTTGGGTTAAACGCGATGGAGATAGGTTCTCCTGTCAACAAAATATCTATTGCTTCTGTTGCTTGTGCTTCTTCGCCAGCACCCGCTTCAAGAGAGAGAATATTGTTATTGAAATCAAGACGTAGTGGAACTGTTTTGTCAGTTACTAAAGCAACTCGTCTCACAGAATCCAAAAGTGTGGCGACTTCAATTAATGCTGTAGTTGTTATTTCTTGGGGTAGTAAATGTCGGTAAGGTGGAAATGTGCCATCCAACATTCTTGAGGTCATTGTTTTTCCATCCCCAGCAAACCCTGTTAATCGATCATTACTTGTTGTTGGGGCAAAAGAGATAGAAACCTCTTTAGATCCTGTCAGGGATTTTGCCGCATCTGCAATTGTGCGAGCGCGTAACAAAGCTGTTGTTGATGTATTTGGCGCAGTTGGCTGCCATTGAATTTCGCGGACTGCTAAACGGTAACGGTCTGTTGCTGCAAATGTGACTGTTTCTTCATTTATTTCTACATGCACACCGGTGAGTGTTGGTAGAGAATCATCGCGTCCTGCAGCAACTGCTACCTGTGCAACAGCTGTTGCGAATACATCACTTGCAATCACACCTGTTGTGTCAGGTAGTGCGGGTAGGTTTGGGTATTCCTCTACAGATAATGTTGGAAGTGTGAATTTAGAACTTCCACTAGTTACCAATACTCGAGAACCTTCTAATGTAAAAGTAATTGGTTTATTTGGTAGCGAACGTGAGATTTCCGCAAGCAATTTACCTGGCACTAAAACCTTACCTGGGGTTTTAATCTCAGCGGCGAAGTGAGCCTTGCTAGCTGTTTCTAAATCCGAAGCCGACAAAAAAACTTCATTGTTGGTTGCGTCGATAACTATTCCAAGTAGTTCGGTTTTTATCGGCCGTGTAGATAAAGAGCGAGAGACCCAATTAACACCATCGGTTAACGCTGCTTGTTCAACTATAAATTTCATCTCTACCCTCTAATCTTTTGAAGTATGGAAAAGTTATTCGCGTAACTAGATCTATGTATATATAGATAGTCGTAGTAACTAGGCAGTTTTTCTGTGGGTAAAAACCAAACCCCCTGCTCACAACGGTGTTTTGCAATGTATAAACTGTGTACAACTTTTGGGATAAGGGTTATATGAAGTAAAAAAGCCCATAGTTTCATAACGGCTGCCCTATCCCTTTCTCAACTAAACCGAGGTTATCCACGGTATCGGCGTACTTCTCCACAGTTATCCACACCTTTTCCCCAACTGGGGGTAAAGAGTGGCAATGCAGACATTTCGTACAAATACGACTATCTGACCTGCTGTTTGATTCTGGTGGTGAGCTCGTTGACCTGGTTGTAGATCGAACGTCGCTCAGCCATCAACTGACGGATTTTTCTATCGGCATGCATAACGGTTGTGTGGTCACGCCCACCAAAAGTTTGGCCAATCTTCGGCAAAGAAAGATCAGTTAATTCGCGGCACAAATACATAGCAATTTGGCGTGCGTTAACTAAAACCCTAGAACGAGAGGTCCCACAAAGATCATCAATTGTTAAACTGAAATAGGCCGCTGTTTGAGCCATGATCGTCGCACCTGTTATCTCAGGATTAGTTTCATTAGGGATTAAATCTTTTAACACAATTTCAGCCAAAGATAAATCAACACTTTGGCGGTTGAGAGAAGCAAAAGCTGTTACACGGATTAACGCACCCTCTAATTCACGGATGTTTGTTGAGATTTTACTAGCGATGTATTCAAGAACATCATCCGGAGCATTCAATTTATCCTGAGCCGCTTTTTTACGAAGGATTGCAATACGAGTCTCCAGCTCTGGCGGTTGGATATCTGTAATTAAACCCCACTCGAAACGAGAGCGTAAGCGATCTTCCAAAGTAGTCAATTGTTTTGGTGGGCGGTCACTTGAGATAACAATCTGTTTGTTCGCGTTATACAAAGTGTTAAATGTATGAAAAAACTCTTCTTGAGTACGTTCTTTATTTTCCAAAAATTGAATGTCGTCAACAAGTAAGATATCTAAATCTCTATAACGGCGCTGAAAAGCAGAGGCTTTATCATCACGAATAGAGTTAATAAAGTCATTTGTGAACTCTTCAGAAGAAACGTATTTAACACGTACATTTCCGTACAGTTCTTGAGCGTAAGCACCAATTGCGTGAAGCAAGTGAGTTTTACCCAAACCTGATTCACCATAAATAAACAAAGGGTTGTAAGCCTTTGCGGGGGCTTCTGCCACTGCAACTGCGGCGGCGTGAGCAAAACGATTTGAAGCACCAATAACAAAAGTTTCAAAAATATAGCGAGGGTTTAAAGTTGAAGTATCAGCTGTTTTTGAAACAGGGACATCATCGCGACCTGTGCCAGATTTAGGAGTTACAAACTCAACCTCTATATCTGTTTGAGTGGGTGCTACAACCTCTAATGTCTCATCGACAGTCACAGCGATATTTGTTTTTTCACCCAACTCGGTTGTGAGTACATCACTAACAACTGAGCGCAATCGGCTTTCAAGTACATCTTTTGCAAAAAGATTTGGAGCTGCCACCAATAAAGTTATTTGGTCATCATTATGGAGAAGGCCTAAAGGTTTTGTTAGTTGTAAGAAAGCTTTGTGTTGGGGGGCATCAGTGGCAACCACTTCGATTACCCGACCCCAAAGGGTGGTTAACTCAACCTCAGTACCCTTTGAAACGATCACGTAAGCCCCTTTTCGTTATCCACAGAGTTATCCACAAACTGTGGTCTAAACCCCAGGTTGAGCCCTCTAAAACCCTCCAAAAAGCAATTTCCTGTGGAGGGGGAGTGAAAAGTAGAGCGCTTTGGCAAAAAAAGCAACTGGTTATCCACACAATTAAACACGCTCACAGGCCGAAAGCCCCATTTGACCGGCTTATCCCCAGACCTCTACCGTTACCTCCTTGCTTCCCCCGTATTTCTGGCCCGCAGTAGAAGTTCATTATTAGGAGTTTTAAATGACTAAACGCACCTTCCAACCAAACACGCGCCGCCGTGCCAAGAAGCATGGTTTCCGTGCTCGTATGGCTACACGCGCAGGCCGCGCAATTCTTTCTGCTCGTCGTGGCAAAGGCCGCGAAAAGCTCTCTGCATAAAGATCTAAAACGATATCCGTGCTTGCAAAAACTGCACGACTAACCGAAAGCGGCGATTTCGCCCGAGCAACAAAAAGTGGCCTTCGATATACAACGGCTAATTTTGTCGGTTATTTGTATCTCACTGGATTAAACCAACCCGCTCGCGCAGGTTTAATCATCAGCAAAAATACTGGTGGTTCTGTAGCGCGCCACCGAGTTGCTCGCCAAATCCGTCACGCACTTCAAGAGGTTTACTTACAACTTCCAGAAGGAAGCCTTTTCGTCATTAGAGCTTTGAAAAACCCTCAGAAAACTAAATCAGAATCAATTAGTTCAAGCAATGGCCAGAAAACACAACCAATCGATGTTGCCGATGAAGTTAAAAACATCGTTGCCCAAACCGTGAAAAAAACCGTCCAGAGGGCTCCACAAAAATGAAGATTCTTTTAACGACACCAATCAAGATCTACCAAAAATGGATCTCACCAATGTTTGGACCCCGATGCAAGTACTACCCATCATGTTCTTCATATGCGGTAACTGCGATCGAAAACTATGGTTTTAAAGGAGTTGCAATGTCTCTGTGGCGCTTAGTGCGCTGCAACCCATGGTCACATGGCGGCGTGGATTATGTGCCGGAAAAAAATAACAGGAACTCAAACGAATTAAACGAATTAAACAAGAACCCAAGTAAGAAATCGAACAAGCTGACACTAGACGAGAAGAAAGAAAAGGTAACAGTCAATGGATAGCATCCTAAAACCCTTATATATAGCGGTTTCTTGGGTTATTATAAAAATCCACGATCTTCTCTCTCCAATCTTCGGATCAAGCAGCGGAGTTACCTGGTCTCTTTCAATTATCGGTCTCGTCATTATCATCCGTATTATTTTGATCCCGCTTTTTGTAAAACAAATTAAAAGTCAGCGAGCTTTAACAGCCCTTCAACCACACATGAAGGAGATTCAGAAGAAGTACAAGGATGATCGTCAAAAGCAGTCCGAAGAGATGATGAAGCTTTACAAAGAGCACAAAACAAACCCTCTTGCATCATGCTTTCCAATCCTTGCACAAGCACCGATTTTCTTTGCATTATTTACAGTGTTAAACGGGATAGGTAAAAACCCTCCAGTGCGACACGGTGTCTTTACCCAAGAAGATGTAGTTAATGCCGCCCAAGCCAAATTCTTCGGCGCTCCGATTTCGCAAACATTTTTAAGTTCAGATATCTCAACCGTAAAATTTGTCACCATTCTCTTGATCGCCTTTATGTCTTTGACAACCTTTACCACTCAACGCCAATTGATGACTAAAGGCATGCCAAAGATGGATTCATCAAACAACATGATGCTGCAACAGCAAAAAATTATGTTGTACGCATTCCCTGTTATTTTTGCTATTACAGGAGTTAACTTCCCAATTGGAGTTTTGATCTACTGGTCAACGACAAACCTTTGGACATGGGGACAACAGTTCTATGTCATTAAGAGAAATCCAACGCCAGGCTCACCGGCTTATGAAGAGTTACATAAAAAACGAAACAAAAAGAGTGGAATTGTTGAAGAGGCTAGCGGAGATGTTCAAATAGAAGATGAAAACAAAGGCCAGCGCCAACAACCAAAAAATAATAAAAATAAAAAGAAGAAAAAGAAGTAGTTAAGCCAGCAGTGCAACCAAACAAAATAGAGACCATACGAACTAGAGACTAAAAAGATTAGAGAGATTAACGAGAGCAAAAGCAGTAAATGAAAAGAGAAGCTCAACTTCTTAATTCAGACAAATAGTATTAATTCACCTCAAACCCGACAAAGGGGGCACAATGCCTAAGAAAAAAACCGCAGATGTTGTGGAAGAGAGCTCTACAAAAGAGAGCGCAGCAACTACCAAAAAAACCACCTCAAAAGCCAGTAAAAAAGATGACACAAGCGACTCTGTAAAAGACAGCGACCTAAAAACACCAAAAACCGCTGCCAAATTAGAGGAAGAGGGCGATATTGCCGCCGATTACCTTGAGGCCTTGCTAGATATCGCTGACCTTGATGGAGATATTGATATCGACGTTGAAAACGGCCGAGCATCCCTGGCTATTGTCGGCGGAAAGCTCAACCACCTTGTTGGCCGGGACGGAGAGGTTTTGGATTCAATCCAAGAGCTAACCCGTTTGGCCGTACAAACTTCTACAGGGGATCGAAGCCGTCTTATGTTGGATATCGATAACTTCCGAGCCAATCGCAAAACAGAGTTAACCGCCCTAGCCAAAGAGATGGCAGAAGAGGCAAAAACCACCGGTGGCTCAATAAAGCTAAAGCCAATGAATGCTTTTGAGCGCAAAATCATCCACGACACCATCCAAGACCTAGGGCTAACCAGCGAATCAGACGGAGAAGACCCAAATCGATTCGTTGTTATTTACCCTGCTTAAATCAGCCTAAATAATTGGAGTCAAGCCCTTTGGAGACCAAACCAGGGGAAATCCCTGGAGAGGTTTCACGTGAAACCCTCATCTCCCGGTATTTCCCAGAGGATCAGCGAATCCGCGCCTATGCCCAATTCCTGAAAACCCAAGGAATTGAGCGTGGCTTGATCGGTCCTCGCGAAGCTGACCGCATCTGGGAGCGCCATATTTTCAACTGCCTACCCATAACCACCCTCTTTTCTAAAGGCGCCACTGTCTTTGATATTGGCTCAGGCGCGGGGCTTCCAGGCATCGTCATCGCACTTGCCAGGCCTGACCTAAAGGTTGTTCTGATCGAACCTTTGGAGCGCCGAGTGGAGTTCCTGCAAGAAGCAACCGCAGCACTTTCGGAAATATCAGGGCAAACCCCACTACAGATTCAGGTTATTCGTGGGAGGGCCCAAGATGTGAAAACCACCGCCGATTACGTGACTGCCAGAGCCGTGGCTCCCTTGGAAAAACTCAAGAAAATTAGCTGGCATCTATTGAAGGTCAATGGCTCTTTGTTGGCCATGAAGGGCGAAAAAGCCCAAGAAGAGATGTTGACGGTGCCCAAATCCACCCTCCATGAACTCAACCTTGAAGGAATCGAGCTTGGGCGCATTGTTGAAGTCAAAAAAGGTGCTTAACTACCCGCGTGGATGATTCACGTGAAACAAAGAAGGTCGTCGGAACCCGTCGACTAAAAGAGCCAATGCCTAAACCAGCGGCCCTTCGAATTTTGACGGTCGCCAATCAAAAAGGCGGAGTCGGCAAAACCACCACCACAGTCAACCTAGCCGCTGCACTATCTATGGGTGGATTAAATGTTGTTGTTATCGACCTTGATCCACAAGGAAATGCCTCCACCGCCCTCGGTGTTGAACATATTGATAATGCGGGAATTTACGAAGTTTTAATGGGGCAGTCCACCATCTCTCAAGTAGCCCAAAAAGTCTCAGGCTTTCCATCTCTTGAATGCGTCTCTTCAAACACATCACTGGCACAAGCCGAAATCGAACTTGTACCTATGGTTGCCAGAGAGATGCGATTAAAGGAAGCAATTGAAACTTTGATTGCAGATCGCGCAGCTCAATCACAAAGTATTGATTATATTTTTATTGATTGTCCACCATCACTTGGTTTGTTAACAATCAATGCGTTTACTGCGGCTAAAGAAGTCTTGATTCCCATTCAATGCGAGTACTACTCACTAGAAGGCCTTTCACAACTACTAAAAACATTTGATCTAGTTAAGAAAAGACTTAATCCAACATTGAAGTTATCAACTTTTGTATTAACAATGTATAACAACACAAATCTTGCAAACGATGTAGCAAATGAAATTCGTAAACACTACCCAAATGAATTAATTGATATTCCAATTCCCCGCACAGTAAGAGTTTCAGAAGCTCCAGGATTTAAACAAACAGTCATGACTTATGATCCAGTTTCTCCTGGCGCTGTTGCATATATGTCTGTTGCTCGCGAACTTGCAGAGCGCGGAAAACCTTTTGATTCCAATGTTGTATCAATACATTACAAGCGCGAAGGTGAGATTGCGTAATGGCACGACGTGGGGGACTGGGAACTAATCTGGATGCTCTGATTCCAACTTCTTTAACTGTTGAAGGAAAAGAAGTCGGACAACAAAATGAAGTTGATATTGCATCAATTTCACCTAACCCAAGACAACCTAGAACACATTTTGATCCTGTGGCACTTGATGAATTAATTGCATCTATAAAAGAAATTGGAATTTTACAACCACCCGTTGTTAGACAAGTAAAACCAGGCTCATATGAATTGATTATGGGTGAGCGCCGCTTTCGGGCCGCAAAAGCCGCAGGGTTAAAAACAATTCCCGTAATTATTCGTCAAACACCCGATAACGAACTACTTCGTGAAGCGTTGATTGAAAACATTCATCGCAGTCAACTTAATGCTCTTGAAGAAGCAGCGGCATATTCACAACTGCTTACTGACTTTAATTGCACTCATGATGAGTTAGCAATCAAACTAGGTCGATCACGTCCGCTGATCTCAAACACTATTCGCTTAATGAACCTACCAACATCGGTTCAACAAAAACTTGTTACCGGGCAGATCTCTGCAGGCCATGCCCGCGCATTATTGGGATTAGAAAACGCATCTGCAATAGAAAAACTAGCAACACGGATTACTACCGAAGGTCTTTCTGTGCGCGCAACGGAGAAGATAATTGCCGAAGGCTCACCCATTAAATCTGGTGCAAAGAAGCCAAAATCAACCAAATCTAGCTCGGCTGAACTTCACGAGATCGCAGAGAGCATCGGTGATGTTTTAGACACTCGAGTCACAATTCAGGGCAGCGTAAAAAAGGGAACAATTGTTATTGAATTTGCAGGAGTAGAAGATTTAAAGCGGATTACAAAAGCTTTAAAGAGCTAACCTTTTAACTCTTTGCCACCAAGTTTTGTCATCTCTTGTTTGATAACCCCACCAAGTGCCTTAACTCCTTCACGAATTCGTTCTGGAGTTGGATAGCAGTAAGCCAAACGCAAAGACCAAGAGCCAAAACCATCGGCATAAAAGGCTGTCCCTGGAACATAGGCAACCTTGGCAACAATTGCTTTAGGCATTAAAGCCTTTGTATCAATTCCGTTAGGCAAAGTAACCCACACATAAAAACCGCCACCTGGTTTTGTCCATTTAGCAGTGGCGGGAAAATACTCATCGAGTGATTCCAACATCACATCACGACGGACTTTATAGAGATCGCAAAAAGATGCGATCTGATCACGCCATGGTTGATTAGCCAAATAATTTGAAATTGTTAACTGTGTGAAATTAGAAGGACACAAGATAGATGACTCACTTGCAATCACCATTTTTTCCTTTAACGAAGGCGGCATTAGCGCCCAGCCCACTCGCAATCCTGGAGCAATTGTCTTAGAGAAAGATCCTAAGTAAATAACATTCTCTGAATCTTCTGCTCGCATTGCATTTGGCGATGGTTGATCAAAACCCAACAAACCATAAGGATTATCTTCAACTACGAAAATGCTGGCATCTCGGCAAATATTCAAAATCTCCGTACGGCGAGATGATGGAAGTAAAACTCCACTTGGATTTTGATAATTAGGAATAGTGTATAAAAACTTAATCTTTCGGCCGGCTGCTCTCACTGTTTTGATCGCAGCTTCTAAAGCCGATGGAACTAAACCATTGTCATCAGTCTCAACATGCACAACAGATGCCTCGTACTGATGGAATGTTCCAAGTGCACCAACATAGGAAGGTGCTTCAGCAAGAACAACATCTTGAGGATCTAAAAAGATTCGAGAGATTAAATCCAAAGCCTGCTGGGAACCAGTTGTTACTAAAACATCATCAGGGTTTGCGCGGATTCCTTCTAGCGCCATAACTTCACAGATCTGTTCGCGAAGCTTTGGATGGCCTTGTCCGTTTCCATACTGCAACGCCTCTTGACCGTTGTTACGAATTAAACTTTGAACCACGTCGGCCATCATGTCCATTGGCAATGCAGAAAGATTTGGCATTCCACCGGCCAAAGAAACAATCTCAGGTCTAGATGCAACAGCAAAGAGTGAACGAATCTCACTTGGCTTCATATGGGCCGCGCGGCTTGCATAGCGCTGCTCCAGGTTTTGAGGCGCGCCCGTTGAAAAGCGTTGCGTTATCTCGGACATCCTCTAAGTCTGCCACACCAA
>CAEZTK010000020.1_pt1 | contig 14581 bp, 15 predicted proteins | sample 7264201 | NCBI WGS metagenome assembly CAEZTK01 (sample SAMEA6813801, study PRJEB35770) | uncultured Actinomycetes bacterium | biome: Freshwater; feature: Freshwater reservoir; material: water | place: Czech Republic | collected 2015-06-16 | depth 0.5m m
AGAGACAACTCTTGACCGCGATGTATGGACAGAGGCCAACAAGGCATGGGATGCATGTCTTGCAATTGGTGATAAGAATGGATGGCGCAATGCGCAGATCTCAGTTCTTGCACCAACTGGAACAATCGGTTTGATGATGGATTGCGATACAACTGGTATCGAACCTGACTTCTCACTCGTTAAGTTCAAGAAGTTAGTCGGTGGCGGTTCAATGCAAATTGTGAACCAGACAGTTCCTGCCGCACTTCGCAAACTTGGTTACACAGAAGAGACAATCGAAGCAATTGTTGAATTCATTGCAGCTAATGGCCATGTCATTGATGCACCAGGATTAAAGACTGAGCACTACGACGTATTTGATTGCGCACTTGGACAACGTTCAATTGCTCCAATGGGTCACGTGCGCATGATGGCTGCATGCCAACCATTCCTTTCAGGTGCGATTTCAAAGACAGTTAACCTTCCAGAAGAAGCAACTGTTGAAGAAGTTGAAGAGGTTTACTTTGAAGCATGGAAGATGGGCGTAAAGGCTCTAGCTGTCTATCGCGATAACTGCAAAGTTGGACAACCACTTTCAGATGGCAAAGCAAAGAAGAAGGATGTTGCAGTAGAAGAAGCTATAGCAACTCCAGTTCGCAAGCGCCTTCCTAAGTCACGTCCTGCAACTACAACATCATTTTCTGTTGGAGGCGCCGAGGGTTACATGACCGCTGGTGCATACGCAGATGGCGCACTTGGTGAGGTCTTCTTAAAGCTAGGCAAGCAGGGATCAACACTTGCCGGCGTAATGGATGCCTTCTCAATCGCAGTTTCAATCGGACTTCAGTACGGAGTTCCACTAGAGACATTCGTTGAGAAGTTCACAAACTTGCGCTTTGAGCCAGCAGGTATGACAGATGATGCAGATATTCGCATGGCACAGTCCATGATGGATTACATCTTCCGTCGTCTTGCACTTGATTACTTACCATTCGAACAACGTTCAGCAATGGGTCTTTACACATCAGTAGAGCGCGCAGCAGCACTTGATAACGGTGGCGAATATGCACCAGTAGCTAACGTTGAAACAGCTCAAGCCCCAAAAGCAGTAGCAGTCCAGGCGGCTGCGGTTGTGGCGGCTCCTGCGGTTGTAAAAAGTGATGTAAAGATCGAAGCAGCACCAGTTGCACAAACAATTGGTTCTTCATCTGATCTTCTAGAGTCAATGGGAATCAAATCTGATGCACCGCTATGTATGACATGCGGCGTGAAGATGCGAATGTCAGGTGCATGCTTTGTATGCGAAGGATGTGGCAACACTTCTGGTTGCAGCTAAAACTTAACCAACCCCGTTAAAAACCCCGCTAGTCACGGTAAAGAACGTGATTAGCGGGGTTTTTCATGTTCGCAGCGCCGATCAATCACGAGTAGAATAAGCACGTTGTTTCCGGGGTCGATGTAATTTCGAACCGGCGGTTATAGTCCGCGACCCGATGGCCTCCAGTTATCGGTTGACTCAGTGAAATTCTGAGACCGACGGTTAAAGTCCGGATGAGAGGAAACCAACAAAAGGTAGGTTCATACCTGCCTTATTTGTGTTTGCGCACGCGCAATTTTTATTGCATTGGCCTACACGCAACCCCCGGAAACTCGTTACACAGAGTTAGGGGACAGATGATGGATTACACAGTTGCGATGCAACGTGCAATTGCGCTGTCTCAAAAAGGTTTAGGAAAAACTTCTCCCAATCCAATAGTGGGCGCAGTAATAGTTAATTCTGACGGCCAAATTATTGCTGAAGGCTTTCATGATCGGATGAGATCACCTGATCATGCAGAAGTGGTGGCTTTAAACGCCGCGGGTGTGAAGGCAAAAGGTGCAACGATGGTTCTCACTTTAGAACCATGTAATCACACTGGAGCAACAGGTCCGTGTTCAAAGGCGATTACAGATGCTGGAATTTCAAAAGTTGTATACGCCGTAAAGGATCCCAATAAAAAAGCTGCAGGGGGAGCGCAGGCTTTGCGCGAGATGGGTGTGCAGGTTGAAAGTGGTGTTTTGGAAAGTGATGCCGCCTATGCAAATAGAGCATGGCTCACAAAGATAGAAAAGAGCAGACCTTTTTTCACGTGGAAAGTTGCAACAACTCTTGATGGAAAGATCGCCGCAGTTGATGGAAGCTCGCAGTGGATCACAAATGAAAAATCACGCAACGATGTGCAGATTCTTCGTAGACACTCAGATGCGATTTTGGTTGGTACTAATACTGTCATTACAGATGATCCACATTTAATTCCACGGGGAGATTTCCCAGGGTTCACTGCCAATCCATTGCGAGTTGTCTGTGGCGAGCAGGATTTGCCACCAACATCAAAGATCTTTGATGAAGCTGCTACAACTTTGCTGGTTAGGACAAAGAATTTGATTACTCTCATTGATGAGCTCAATAAAACAGGCGCTAATCACGTCTTAGTTGAAGCCGGTCCGACGCTTGCAACTGCCATGTTAAAGCAAGGTTATTTAGATGAGTTGGTCATGTATCAAGCTCCATCGATTTTGGGCCAAGGGAAATCATTTGTCGCAGACTTTGGCGCAACCACCATTAATGAGTTATTAGCCCTAGACCTCATTGCATCTGAAGTTTTAGATGGCGATGTTAAATCTACCTACGCACTAGGAAAGGCAAAGTAGATGTTTACTGGGTTGATCGCCGAACTAGGAAAAGTTGTTGAAATTGAGCGCGGGAGTGAGTCTGCGATTTTTACTATCCAGGCGCCAAGATTGATCTCTCAAATCAAAGTCGGAGATTCAATAAGTGTTAATGGTGTCTGTCTAACTGCCACTTCTGTCACAGAGAGTTCTTTTTGCGCCGATGTCATGATTCAGACATTAAAAATCACCAGTCTTGCGAAAATAGAGATTGGATCACCGGTTAATTTAGAGCTTGCTGCTGCAATAGATGCTCGAATGGGCGGGCATATTGTTCAGGGCCATGTTGATGGAGTTGCCACAGTTGTAGGGCTTGCTCCTGGAGAAAAATGGGCACGCTTTGATATCACTATTCCTGCGGATTTAGGAAAATACATTGTCAATCAAGGCTCCATCGCACTTGATGGAATTTCCTTAACTGTAGGAGAAATTGACGACACCAAAAATCAAGTTACCGTGTGGTTAATCCCAGAAACTCTAGAGCGAACAAATCTTTCTACTAAAAAAGCCGGCGACTTTGTCAATGTCGAGGTTGATGTTTTAGCTAAGTACGTTGAGCGGTTAATCAGCAAGGGAGTGAAAAAATGAGTAACTTCCATGATGCCTTAGCTGCTTTTAAACGTGGTGAGATGATCATTGTTGTGGATGATGAGAATCGTGAAAACGAGGGTGATTTAATGATGCTGGCAGAGGCAGCAACTGAAAAAACAGTTGGATTTATGGTTCGCCATACCACTGGAATTTTATGTGTTGCGATGCAAGAAAAGCGCGCCCGTGAACTTCGCTTACCTCTAATGGTTGAAGAAAATCAGGACTCAAAGCAAACAGCATTTACAGTAAGTGTTGATGTAAAAAAAGATTTGACAACGGGAGTAAGTGCACAAGAGCGTGCAAACACAGTGGTTGCCTTGGCATCTAATGATTCTGTATCAACGGATTTCATAAGACCTGGACATGTATTTCCACTAATCGCAGTTGATGGTGGGCTAAAGGTTCGTAGAGGTCATACAGAGGCAGGAATTGCATTGGCTCAACTAGTTGGAGCCGAACCATTGTGTTTGCTCTCTGAAATAGTCAATGAAGATGGATCTATGGCCCGCGGACAATCCCTGAAAGATTTTGCAGCTACGCATGGTCTGTTAACGATTTCTATTGAAGAACTCTCCCAGCAAGAGATCACAAGCAACCAACAAGCTTCTTCAGATTCCCAAGAATTTACTTTTGATTGGGCGCAGTTGCCTTTACGCAATCAAGCGTGGCAAGTTTCCACATACCCAACGTTGAATCAGCGTGAACACGCAGTCATAAAATTTGGATCAACCGGCACAAATCCTTTGGTTCGCATACATAGTGAGTGTTTTACGGGAGATGTTTTACATTCCCAAAGAGGTGACTGCGGAGACCAACTGGAGCTTTCAATCTCTTTAATTGAAGCCAGCGGTTACGGCTACATTATTTATCTGCGCAATCATGAGGGACGTGGGATTGGTTTGAGTGAGAAAATCAAGGCATATCAATTACAGGATCAAGGAATGGATACAGTCGAGGCAAATATCGCTTTGGGTCACCAAGTTGATGCTCGAAAATGGAACGATGCAGTAGCAATAGTTAAAAAACTTGGATTGAAAACCCTGACTCTTTTGACCAATAATCCAGACAAGGTTGCAGCGATTGAAGAAGCTGGGATTACATGCGTTCAACGGAATCTTTTGGCGGAAGTAAACAGTTTTAATGAAAAATACTTGGCAACGAAAGAAAGCAAATTAGGTCATAACCGAGGGAGTAAATAAATGTCAGGAAGTTCACCACAGATCACAGTTAGATCCCTTGCTGATGCAAAAGTTGCGATCATCTCTTCATCATGGCATTTGGATTTATGTAATGATTTAATTGCTGGTGCACAAAAAGGGCTAGCTGAAGCGTCTATAACTCAGATCGAAGTGATCTATGTGCCAGGATCATTTGAGATTCCACTAGCATCTCAAATTGCATTTGAAAAAGGCTTTGATGCAGTTGTTGCGGTTGGGCTCGTTTTAAAAGGAGAAACACCGCACTTTGATTACGTATGCCAGGGAGTGACACAGGGCATTATTGATGTCTCACTTAAATTTTCAAAGCCCATTGGTTTTGGTGTTCTTATGTGCAATGACATGGATCAAGCAATCGCACGATCAGGTACGGCAGGTAGCAAAGAGGACAAGGGTTACGACAGCGCAATTGCTGCAATTGAGCTACTGCATTTACGCAGTAAGAAGTAATGATTAAACAACGCCCTAACTCGCTGTGATGTGCATAACTTCCGGTCGGGCCATATCCGCAACTCGCCACCACTTGCTTTAGTTCTCAATCCCGAAAGGGGGCCGGAGCGTGATTTATTGAAGTGTAGGCGCCATAGATTGTTAAAAAAACGGCCCGCCTATAGTTAAGATTGCCGCATGAGTGAATTCAAGCCTAAAAAGTCGGTAGCCCTCTCAGGAGTTCCAGCAGGAAGCACCGCATTAAGTTCAGTTGGTCAAGGAGATCTTCACTACCGTGGATATTCCATCAAAGATCTGGCAACACACTGCCAGTTTGAAGAAGTCGCATTTTTATTGGTTCATGGAGAACTTCCAACCCAAAAACAATTAGACAGTTACAAGTCAAAATTAAAGGGATTGCGTGGGCTTTCACCAGCTGTAAAAACAGTTCTAGAACAGATACCTGCTTCAGCACATGCAATGGATGTTTTGCGTACCGCGTTTTCGGCTGTTGGCGCAGTTAATCCTGAATCAACAAAGCACACTGAATCTGAGGCACGAGATATCGCCGATTCAATGTTAGCCAAGACTGGATCAATTCTTGGATACTGGCATCACTTTGCTAACAACGGTAAGAGAATTGAAGTAGAAACTGATGATGATTCAATTGGTGCACACTTTTTACATCTTTTGCATGGAGAAAAACCAAGTGCGCTGTGGGAAAAAGCTATGCACATTTCATTGGTACTTTATGCCGAGCACGAATTCAATGCCTCAACGTTTACTAGTCGAGTGATTGCTGGAACCGGCGCAGATATTTACTCATGCGTATCCGGTGCTATTGGTGCGCTTAGCGGACCAAAGCATGGTGGCGCTAATGAGGTAGCACTTGAGATTCAGCAGCGCTATTCAACAGCTGATCAGGCTGAAGCAGATATTCGCAAACGCGTAGAAAATAAAGAAGTAGTCATTGGATTTGGTCACCCTGTATACACAGTTTCAGATCCTCGTAATGAGATTATTAAAGTCATTACCAAGGAACTTGCTGTGGCTGCTGGAAAGGCAAATGATTACGAGATTGCAGAACGCATCGAATCTGTAATGTGGGAAGTTAAGAAGATGTTCCCAAATGTGGACTGGTTCTCAGCTGTTGCTTATGATTCTATGAAGATCCCAGTTAACTATTTCACGCCAATATTTGTAATGTCGAGAATTTCCGGATGGACTTCTCACGTTATCGAACAGCGCCTTGATGGAAAAATTATTCGGCCAACAGCCCTCTATGTGGGACCCGAGGATAAAGCCTTTATTTCAATCGACAAGCGGTAGAACTGCATGAATGAGTGACATGTCAGCAAAAGTGCGCAGAGCACTTGATGTCGCTATAGAAGCAATTGGTGGATCACCACGTGAAGGCCAGATCGAAATGGCCGAAGCGGTTGCTAATGCATTAACAAACCGTCATCACTTGATGGTTCAAGCAGGTACCGGCACTGGAAAATCTCTTGCCTATTTGGTCCCGGGCATTGTGCATGGGAGAAAAACCTTAGTTGCAACAGCAACTCTTGCACTCCAGCGCCAACTTGTAGATCGTGACTTACCTGCAGTTGTTCCGGCACTTGAAAAAGAGCTCGGCCGCGAGATTACATTTGCAATCTATAAAGGTGTAGGCAATTACGTTTGTCTACAAAAAATGAATAGTGAAGAGATCGATCCAGATGCAGAGTTAGTGATGGATATTTCATCATTGGAAAAAGATGCAAAGCAACTGATCGCCTGGGCAAAAACCCCAGGAGTCAGCGGTGATCGAGATGATGCACCAGATGTAGACCGCAGGGTTTGGGCGGCAAACAGCGTCTCGGGGCGTGAATGTGTAGGTGCCGATGTCTGTGCCTTTGGGTCTAAATGCTTTGCTGCCAATGCAAAAGCCAAAGCTCAGTTAGCCGATATTGTCGTTACAAACCACACCCTTCTTGCCATTGAAATCGTGGATTCACATCCAATTTTGCCAGAGCGCGACTGTGTAATTTTGGACGAAGCACATGAGTTTATGGATCGAGCCACTCAAGCAGTCACAGATGAGTTAACTTCAAATCGAGTTCTGCGAGCTGCTGCAATGGCGCGAAAATTCATGCCGGGAAAGCTTGCAGATTCTTTTCATAAAGCCGCAAATGATTTTCATGAGTCTATGGTTGATTATGGTGAATCAATTAAGTTGGAAGCCTCTCCGGCATCTCGATTAGAAAAGATACCTCAATCGCTAGAGGCACCAATCCGCAAAGTCTTAGAGAGCGCGAAAGCAATAACGGCTTTTCTTTCTGCCGATGATGAAATCATTGATACGGATGCTTTAGCAGAGCGTGCCCGAGTAAAAGGTGCAGTCAATGAAATAAGCACGACTGCAACAACAGTTCTTAAAATGGGTGATGGCTTGGTTCTTTGGTATGAACCAACGTATTCAACTCTCTATTTGGCACCGTTATCGGTGTCAGAGGTTTTACGTGAGAACTTACTGACAAAAACTCCAGTTATTGCTACATCTGCAACGTTAACTATCGGCAAAGGCTTTGATTCGATGGCCAAGAGTATTGGATTTCTCATTGGTGGAGAGTTAAATGCTGATCTAAACGATGACGAGATTGATCCCGGAAATCTTCAAATGCTAGATGTGGGATCACCCTTTGATTTTGCTAACCAAGGCGTTTTATACATGCCTAAGCATTTACCAGAACCAGGAAGAGATGGCCCAAGTCAGGAAGTTTTAACAGAGCTCGGTGAACTCATTGATGCAGCTGGCGGTCGTACTTTGGCATTGTTTTCCTCATGGAAGGGAGTTGAGGCAGCAGATGCTCATCTGCGAAAAGTATTAGCTGAACTCCCCATCAAAATCATTACGCAAAAACGTGGTGATGCAGTCGGCCCACTTGTTGCGCGCTTTGCAAAAGATGAAACATCAATTTTGCTTGGAACAATGTCATTGTGGCAAGGTGTTGATGTCCCTGGAAATAGTTGCATCTTGGTAGCTATCGATCGCATTCCATTTCCTCGTCCAGATGAACCAGTAATGAGTGCTCGCGCAGCCCAAGCAGATGCAGCAGGTGGAAGTGGCTTCATGCAGGTCTCTCTTCCTAGAGCTGCACTGTTATTGGCTCAGGGCACAGGAAGATTGATTCGAAGTGAAAAAGACAGGGGAGTAGTTGCAATTTTGGATTCACGAATTGTCACTAAACGCTACGGAAGTACTTTGCTCAACTCCATGCCACCTCTCTGGAGAACCTCAGACTCTGAAGTTGTGCGGGATTCATTGCGCAGACTCGCAGAGAGCATGAAAGACTAGGCCCATGCCACGTATTGAAACGCAAACACTTGCCCAGCACCGTGATTGGCGCCGAAGCCAACTCATTGATGCTGCAGCAAGTATTGCCATGCAATCAGGCGGTCAAGCAGTCACCGTTGCAGCTGTTGCACAACGCGCAGGTCTTTCTAGAACTTCTGTGTATGAATATTTTGCAAGTAGTGCGGACTTAGTAGCCGATCTAGTTATCGATGAACTCAATGGCTTTGCAAGTTATTTGAGCGATGAAATTGCACAGGCAAATTCTCCGAGTCACTGTATTGAACTTTGGATTAAGGGAGCGCTGACTTATATTGCAGATGGTCGCCACTTGCTTGCAAAGGCTTTAAATGCAACAACTCTCCCACAAGAGAGGGCACACCAGATTAAAGTCGCCCACCGCGGACTACTTGCTCCACTGATGGAATCACTTGAAAAGCTTCAAGTTGAAAATGTTCAACAAGCCCTCGCCTTTATTCAGGCAGTAACCGATACTGCTACAAAACGAATTGAATCTGGTAACAATGCAACAAAAGAGATCGAAAAAGCAACAGCATTTTGCCTTAACGGATTAACTTCGATCTAATCGTTTTTGGTTTCAGTTAACTTTAATGGTGTACGAACCCATAAAAGGTGCATAGAGATCTGTTTTACCCGAGGCATTTGCCAAGATCGTGCAATTACCCTTTTTAAATGTCACAGTGTTTTTCATTATCGTGCAAGTACCGGCAACGGCATAAGTAATTGGTTCTACAGTATTTGTTGTAGTTGGAAACGTTAATTTCCTACCGGCCTTAATTGAAGTTGGGACTTTAAACTGACCTAAAGTTTGCACTTGAGTCAATGATTTGAAGGTAAGTGGAATGAATTGATCTTCTGAAGTATCTGAAGTCAAATTATGGTCATAGCGCAGGAATGCTCCACATGAGGAAACTGTGCAGTCAACACTGGTTGTTCCTGAGGTAAACATTGACGTCGGTTTAAAGACAATTTTGGCTGTTGGCGCAAATGAGGCACGTGGCTCTGTTGAAATCCACAACTGAGCTGCAGCATTACACAAAGTTGGGCGAGTTCCTAAAGGAGCCTCTACACATTGTTGGATGTAGAGCCCACCTTTTGTTGGAAACTTGGTAAGAGTTACGTCAATGAGTACTTGGGAAGAAGAGATCTTGCCAACAAAACCAGTTTCAGCTGCTTGTGCCTGTGGCGAAGATAAAATGGAGGCTAGTAGGGCAAAAACTATCGATATTTTTTTCACGTGATCTCCTAGTTGCTCGTTGATGTTAGTTCTTGTTTATTTTAAGTTCTTAACAAACCTTGCTTATTTATTTGCTCTTCTTTGCTGATTTAATTTTGATGGGTAGATACAGGTCATAACTTCGGTCCGCCCCTCTTAAGTGATCAGCACGAACAGTTATGGCACATTTCACTTTTGTGCAGTCAAACTTGCCAATCTTTCTTGAGATGAGTACCTGTTCAGTAAAGCTTCCACTGGGTAAAAACTTTTTTGTCAGCCCCTCTGCATACGGAGGTGGATTAGATGAGATCCAAATTGAAGATTCGCTTACTCCCTCTTTATTCACGCCACCACCGCAGGGAGTTGGAGGTGCACCTTTCTTGGGCACGACACAAAAGGCAAGATAGAGACCCACGTTTTCGTCAAAGTTACTCCCAGTGACTGTAATCAAAGAACCAGACTTTGGATTGGCAGTTGAAACCTTTAGTGACTGGCCTTGCAAACCCTTAACGGTTGTAGCCAAGGCACTTGAGGCCTTTACGGGCGTGATTGAAATGGTGAGTGCAATCAACACGATGAGCGCTAGCAACTTCTTCATGTGCAAAAGTCTATGGTCGAAGTGCGTTTGTCTTAGCCGACAGGAATCGAAGATATGTAGGGCAAATTTTTGACAGAATTAACTCGTGAAGAAAGTCGCTTTCCTAATGTCAATCTTAATGATCTCTGGGTGCGCTAACTCACAAAATTTTCTTTCCAAAAGTATTTCACAGGAGGATGTAACTGCGCTTTCAGTAAGTGGAACCCAAAACTTTTCGGTCAAACGGGTTGTTGTGCTTGCCAATGGTGTCGCAGAAATCATGGTCGCCCTTAATGCTAAATCCATTCTGGTGGGTCGCGACATATCAAGTAATGAAGATTCCCTTAGCGATATTCCAATTGTAACTTCTGGTCATCAGGTGATTAGTGAAAAGGTTATTGCACTAAATCCAGATCTTGTCATCATTGATGCCTCAACTGGACCAAAGGCTGCAATCGAACAAATTCGATCAGCAAAGATAAAGGTTATTCAAACTCCTGAAAGTTGGAGTTTAGAAGATATCTCGCCAAAAGTTTTGGCAGTTGGTTCAGCGATTGGCGCTCCAGGTGCAGCCAAACTATTAATTAATAAATTGATAAGTCAAGGCACAATCAAGCAAGTAAGTGGCAATCCCAAAATTGCATTTTTGTACCTACGAGGAACTTCGACTGTTTATCTGATTGGAGGTCCAGGATCAGGGGCTGATTCACTGATCAAAGAAATAGGTGGTGTGGATGTGGGGGCCGAGAATTTGCCACGTGCATTTAATACTCTGACTGCAGAGAGCTTGGCTAGCCTTAACCCGGATGTTTTGTTGGTGATGACAAAGGGTTTGGAATCTGTTGGCGGAGTTCAGGGATTAATCAAGCTGCCCGGAGTTGCCCAAACCGAAGCAGGAAAAAGAAAAGCAATCATTGATGTGGATGACTCACTATTGCTCTCCTTTGGTCCTAGGAGTTATTCACTTCTTACGGAATTAGCTAAATCAGTAGAAATTGTGATGCAGTGAGAGAACTCAAGAAATCCCTGATTGCTCTCAATATCCTTCTTGTATTTGTTGCGGTCTTTATTGCATTGTCAGTTGGACCAACAAAGATTGATGGATTTTTCCAGCAGTTGATGCAGCCAGGTAGTAACGAAATTTTGTGGCAGATACGGTTCCCACGAGTTATAGCCGCAGTAATCGCTGGCGCTGCATTTGGTGTGGCGGGATTGATGGCACAAGGAGCAAGTAATAACGCTTTGGCTGAACCTTCAATACTTGGTACCTCATCGGGTGCGGCATTGGGCGCCGTTATCGCGATTCTATTTGGACTAGCTCAAGTTGGCTCTATTGCAGCAACTATCAGTGGCGTAATCGGTGCTTTGCTTGCTACCGCTTTAACATTAAAGCTTGCATCACTTCGTGGAAATTTGTCCTCATTTGCTCTGATAATTGTTGGAATCGCGGTGTCGGCAACGCTCAGCGCCATCGTGGGTTTAACGTCAGCAATGATCACGCAGGCAGATGCCCGTTCGATTTCATTTTGGAACTTTGGCTCCTTGGCTCTTATTACATATGAAAATCTTGTGGGAGTAGCTGCAACTACTTTGATCGGACTAGGAATCGCCTGGAAAGTGGCACCTTCTTTGGATCGATTGTCTTTTGGTGATGACACAGCTTTTCATTTAGGAATCAATGTAGTTAAAGCGCGCTGGTTAGCTTTAGTTGCACTTTCACTTTTAGCGGGCGGCGCAGTAAGTACTGTTGGCATTATTGGTTTTATCGGTTTAGCGGCTCCTCATATCGCTCGATTTATCTATGGACCTTCACATCGATTGCTAGTTATTCAGTCAGCGTTGATAGGAAGTCTAGTAATTGTCTTTGCAGATACTCTTGCCCGCTCCATTGCAGCTCCCAATGAACTATCTATTGGCCTGATAACTTCTTTACTGGGTGCACCAATTTTGATTGCATTAGTGAGTATAAAAAACAACGTCTGGCGTGTGCAGTGATCACAATTAATGAGATAACAATTGTGCGAGATGGTCGTGAACTGATCTATGACTACAGCGAACAAATTCCAGCTGGATCTATCACTGTGATAACGGGACCAAATGGATGTGGAAAATCCACCTTGCTGGCAGCGATAGCAGGAGATTTTCCGCCAGACAAAGGAACAATAACAATCGATGGAATCCATCCTATTTTGACATCAGCGCACGATCTTTCAAAGATACGAGCGGTGGCTAAACAAAATCAACTTTATTCACTTGGATTTTCGGTTCGAGAAGTTATTGAGATGGGTGGCAAACCTGATGAAATTATTAGATTGTTGGGTTTAGAGCATTTAGCTAATCGTCTGGTGACAACCTTGTCAGTGGGAGAGGCCCAACGAGTTTCTATTGCTCAAGCAATTGCTCAGAAAACTCCAGTGCTAATTTTAGATGAGCCGTTTGCAGCACAAGATAATGAAAATCGTGGAAGAGTAGTCACCGTTCTTCAACAACTTGCACGAGAGGGTGTAACAGTTGTTGTGGTGGCTCACAGTAGCGAGCAAGAACTAACGTGGGCCGATAAAGTTATCAAGCAATTTCTTTAGATCTGGCCAGGAATTGCGAAAGCTTGGATGAAGAGTCATCGATTCGACCTTTTCAATCTCTATCCATCTCAGCTCATGTGACTCATCATTTACTTCATGTGCAACCAGATCATCAGTTGCATGAGCTATAACCGTTTCATATTTCCAATTTCCATGATCATCACAAAAAGTATGAACAGGCGTTAGAAGTTTGACATCAATGCCAGTCTCTTCCACAGCCTCCCGAAAGGCACCTTCTATGGTGCTCTCATGAGAATCTCGCGCTCCTCCAGGAATTCCCCACGTGTCTCCGTTGTGCACCCATGGCGCACGATGTTGCAAAAGAATGTGATTGTTCCGAAAAATTAGAAGTCCTGCTGCGCCATGAATTCCCCAATGCTTACTTCCACAGCTGCATTCAATCCAGCCATCACCATCGCGTGAACTCATGAGCTAAGCCTGTCATAACTATCCACAGTTAGCACCGCGGGCAAAGTTCTGCGCTGATTGCACATTTATGGTGACCGCCATGAAGCCCTTAATAATCTGCCTATCTGTTCTTTTGCTTATTGGACAGAGTTCCTCTACTGCCATAGCAAATGATTGTAAAGAAACCGCCTGCGTCAATGTGTATACAGAGAATAATCAAATAATCATTGAGGCACGAAAAGGGGATAAAACTGTAAAGAAAACTATTGCGCAATCTCCCAAAAAACCAGTAGTCAAGGCAAAGCCAACAAAAAAACCTCTCCCTTTCTTTCTTCTTCCAGAGCCAAAGAAATCTGTCGTAAAGAAGCCTATTAAAAAGAAACCAGTCGTAAAAAAACCATCTAAACCTAGAGTTAAGAAAACTGTTACTAAAGTCAATTTGAGCGATCGATTAACAAAGTTAGTGCCTACAGCTGGGGTTGCCTACCAACCAGAGTTTGAGCCGCTAGTACATGTTCCTGTCTACTTTTGGTGTGATCTTCCTAAATTGTTTCAAAGCCGAGTTGAGATCATTGGTGAAGTTATTGACGTCACTTTACGGCCTTCCTATCTATGGAGTTTTGGTGATGGCTCAACGTTTTCTACGACAGAAAGTGGAGCTCCATACCCACATGGCTTGATCCATCACATCTATTCCAAGCCTGGTGTTTATGTAGTCACACTTGCCACGACTTGGAATGGCGCATATACCCACAATGCCCAACTGCGCGCGGTTACCGGCTCGGTTGTAAAGATCTCACTTGCAGAAATCACCACAGTCGCAGCTCCAACTACCTTCAAAGGATGAATCACGATGACAACTGAAAATACCTACATAAACATCACGGCTCTACCACTTGCCACTGATTTGGAGTTTATGAATTCGGTGCAAACGTTTTCAATAGATTCAGAGAGTACCGAACTCAATCTCTTGCAACGCGAGGGAGCAACAGCTGTGATTGATTTGGCGGTGCAGTTTTCTCAATTAGGGGAGGGAAGTGATATTGAGTTGATTTCACAGGTGATCGGTCGACTTTCCGATGTTCAGGTACGCGATTTTGCTCTGGGATCTCATGGAGAGAAAAGCTTTGATGCTTATTGGAACATGTGGCTCTATCTGCTAAAGGTTGCACCCATTGGTTTTGTTGCACCCATTGCATGTTTGTTTGCCACATTGGCATATGAGCGCGGCGAAAACGAATTAGCCTTTCGCGCCTTAGATCGTGCCAGCGTAGATGCACCGGGATATGCACTCACAGTTCTATTGCGCCGAGTCTTTGGCTCCAATTGGCCAGCACATGCTTTTGCAGCAATGCGAGTGGAACTACATCCCAAAGTAACGGCTGGGATTTTTGGGCAGTAGTGGCTAGAATTGGCACTGTTCACGAGTCCTACGTATTAGCCCCGGCTTAGTAGGCGGCAACCCTCCACCGCGGCGGGGTGCTCCGGGTGACGAACAGGCCAGGTAACTGGCAAGTG
>CAEZTK010000022.1_pt1 | contig 14261 bp, 16 predicted proteins | sample 7264201 | NCBI WGS metagenome assembly CAEZTK01 (sample SAMEA6813801, study PRJEB35770) | uncultured Actinomycetes bacterium | biome: Freshwater; feature: Freshwater reservoir; material: water | place: Czech Republic | collected 2015-06-16 | depth 0.5m m
AGAATGTCGATCTTTTCTTGGAACGTGTTACTAACCGCCATTCTTGTTTTACTTGCATTCCCACCGCTAGCAGCAGCGCTGCTTGGTTTGGAAGCTGATCGACTGTACGGAACTAATCTTTTTAATCCCGATAACGGTGGAGTGATGTTGTTCCAGCATCTTTTCTGGTTCTTTGGGCACCCTGAGGTTTATATCTTGGCGCTTCCATTCTTTGGAATTGTCACTGAAATCTTGCCAGTGTTTAGTCGCAAGCCGATCTTTGGTTATAAGGGTCTGATCGCTGCAACGATTGCAATCGCAGCTCTATCTGTTTCGGTCTGGGCTCACCACATGTTTGCCTCAGGTCAAGTACTTCTTCCATTCTTCTCATTTATGACTTTCCTGATTGGTGTTCCTACTGGAGTTAAGTTCTTCAACTGGATCGGAACAATGTGGCGCGGCCATGTAACTTTTGAAACTCCGATGCTCTGGGTAATGGGATTTCTAGTCACATTCCTTTTCGGAGGAATTACAGGAATTATCTTGGCTTCACCACCTCTTGATTTTGCAGTTTCGGCTAGCTACTTCGTAGTTGCTCACTTTCACTATGTTCTCTTTGGAACCGTAGTGTTTGCAATGTTTGCCGGCTTCTACTTCTGGTGGCCAAAATTTACTGGTCGTATGCTCAATGAAACTCTAGGAAAGATTCACTTCTGGACGCTGTTTATAGGTTTCCACCTTACGTTTCTTATTCAGCACTGGCTAGGAATCAAGGGATTCCCACGACGCTACGCCGACTACTTAGCAACAGATGGCTTTACATACATGAACACCGTCTCGACCATTGGCTCATTCCTTTTGGCTCTGTCAATGATTCCTTTTGCAATCAACATTTGGATTACACGCAATGCTCCACTTGTAGAGGTTGATGATCCATGGGGTTATGGCTCATCACTTGAATGGGCTACATCTTGTCCACCACCTCGCCATAATTTCTTGACGATGCCTCGAATTTCAAGTGAGCGTCCTGCCTTTGACCTTCACCATCCGCACATAAAGACAGAGGGGCATTAATCGAACATGAAGGCTTCATGGAAACTCTTTGGTGGGCTTAGTGTCTTCTATTTCATTTTGACTGTTGCATATTGGTATGTCGGAGGCGAAGAAGTTGGAATCGCTGGGCTTTTACTTTCTGGTTGCCTTGCTGGCATGGTTGGTTTTTATGTGTGGTTTACACAAAAAAGAATTGGTGTCACTCTTCCGGAAGATAATTTAACTGCAGATATTTCAGATGGAGCGGGTGAGCTTGGTTTCTACAGCCCACATTCATGGTGGCCGCTTCCTGTGGCTCTAGCATCCTGCACGATGGGCCTTGGATTAATTATTGGCTGGTGGCTTGCTCTGATCGGACTAGGCGCTCTAGTAATCTCAGTTATTGGAATGGTAACCGAGTACGAGAAGCCTTTAGCTTCAAATTAATTCTGAAAGTTTTCTTCTATCTTGTTTACCGTAGTTATCGTGATCTTTCCGTAATCCAAATGTCTAAAAAATAATTGAGGGGTTCCTAGAGATGAGTCAGGTTAGAGCGCAGATACTTCCAACCGAAATTCCAAATACGGCGGCAGCAAGAATTACAATCAACGCACCAGCTGCAAAGATTTTTGATTTATTAGCAAATCCAAGAAATCATCACTTGTTTGATGGTTCAGGAACGGTCAAGAAGGCGATTTCAGGCCCTGAACGACTCTCTCTCGGTGCAACATTTTCTATGTCAATGCAGATCAAACTTCCTTATCGAATCAAAAACACAGTTGTAGCTTTCGAAGATGACAAAAAGATTTCATGGTGTCATCTAATGAAGTGGACGTGGACGTATGAGCTACAGGACTTGGGTAATGGCGTTACACAAGTTACTGAATCATTTGATGCTGGCCACATTGCCCCATTTGCGCGCTGGTGGCTACAAAAGACTGGCGCCATGGCACACAATCCGAAGTGGATGGCAAAGTCTCTCGTTGCGCTGAAGGCGATCTGCGAGAGTTAGTGATTTTCGATCTGCTTTAGATCATCAACAGAGACTTTAGGTACTGCCTCTGCATTTGCTTTACTCAACCGTGAACGAAGTTTGTTCTTTAATGCACCGGCTCGTTTAACTCCACGGGCATCAACTGCTGGTAGATCCAGAGCCGGTAGCTGCTCGTGTGAGGTAAGGATGAAAGCTTTCTCTGGAGAGATTGGCTCGTGTACTTCTACAAACTCACCACTTGGCATACGAAGCAAGCGACCTGTTTCACGGCCGTGCAGAACTAAGTCACGATCTGCTCTTTGAAGTGAAAGACATAATCTCTTTGTAATGATGAATGCAAGAGGCGGCAGTACTAAAACTCCGATTCGGGTGCCCCACATGATTTGATTAATTGAAAGATCAAAGTGAGTAGCAATCAGGTCATTTCCACCATTAATCAGCGTGACTAACATGAATGTCAATGACATTGCACCCAATGCAGTGCGGTTAGGGGCGTTGCGTGGTCTATCTAACAAGTGGTGCTCACGCTTATCGCCTGTTATCCAGCTTTCGATGAATGGATACAGCGCCATTCCAGTAAATAAAATTCCTGGAATGATCAAACCTGGAATCAAAATGTTCCATGAGATTGTGTAGCCAAAGAAATAAGTTTCGATAGGTGGCGCCATACGCACCAAGCCATCGAGCCAACCCATGTACCAGTCAGGTTGTGAACCGGCGGAAATTTGTCCGGGATTGTATGGACCATAAAGCCAAATCGGGTTAATTGATGCAACAGCGCCAAGAAATGCGGTTACACCAAAGACAATAAAGAAGAATCCACCAGCTTTGGCCATGTACATAGGCATCAATGGATACCCGACAACATTCTTTTCAGTTCTTCCTGGGCCTGGATACTGTGTGTGCTTCTGGTACCAAACCAACATTAAGTGCACGGTTATAAGAGCCAAGAAAGCACCGGGCAACAAAAGAACGTGAACAATATAAATTCTCGGGATAAATAGCTCTCCAGGGAAAACGCCGCCAAAAGCGAAGTAGGAAAGATAGGAACCCACAACTGGTAACGCTTGGATTATCGCCTCAGCAATTCGAATACCTGTACCTGACAAAAGATCATCTGGAAGAGAGTATCCAAGGAAACCTTCAACAATTCCTAACGTTAAAAGCCCGATACCAATGATCCAGTTTCCTTCACGCGGTTTGCGGAATGCACCAGTAAAGAAGACTCGAAGTAAGTGGGCAACAATTGCTGCCATAAAGATAAGCGCAGCCCAGTGGTGAATTTGGCGCATGAGCAAACCACCGCGGACTTCAAATGAGATGTGCAGTGCAGATGCATATGCTGCAGACATCTTGACGCCTTCTAATGGTTGGTATGTGCCTTCATAGACAACTTCGCGCATTGATGGGTCGAACCAAAAAGTAAGAAATGTTCCAGAGAGCAACAAAATCACAAATGAGTAGAGCGCCACTTCGCCAAGTAAGAACGACCAGTGATCCGGAAAGACCTTCTTTAAACTCTTCTTTAAGAACGCAGCTGCGCCAGTTCTCTCGTCAACATAATTGGCAACTTGGCCCAACTTTGCTTCAACTGTCATGATTTTTCACGCCCCCAGAAACTAGGTCCTACTGGTTCAGAAAATGGTTTACGAGCAATAAGGTAACCCTCATTGTCCACTGTGATATCTAACTGTGGAAGCGGTCTGGCCGCAGGTCCAAATATCACCTTTGCGGCGCGAGTCACATCAAATGTTGATTGGTGGCATGGACACAACAGGTGCTTGGTAGTTTGCTCGTACAAGGCAACGGCGCAGCCCATGTGAGAACAAATCTTGGAAAAGGCGATGATTCCCTCATGCGTCATTGCAAGACGATCTGGCTCCAAATTGAATTCGGAAGGGCGAAGACGAATCAACAAAAGAGCATCTTTAGCAATATCGTCCAAGTGGCGATCTTTAGGATTGGCAAACTCTGGCATCACTTGAGCTACAGAACCTACTTCTAAATCAGAGGCCTTAATTCGTCGATCGCCGGGATCGGTTACCAAGTAAGTTCCAGATTTCCAATTGGTCATTTTTTGTTCTGGTCCAGGTAATGGACCAAGATCGCGAAGAAGTAAAATAGGGGAGATGGCAGAAAGTCCAAGTGCTGCACCTAGAGATCTTTTAATCAAAGAGCGACGACCAAGACCAGAGTTAGCTGCGCCTTCCTTTACCGTGTCAACGAAATCTTTTCGATCCTCTTCAGGTGAACGAAATTCATGACGTTGCATAACAACTTCATGATCTGGCATTAAAGTCTTTGCCCAGTGGATAGCACCAAGACCGATGAAGAATAATGAGATTGCCATTCCTAAACCAAGGCCCAATTGATGAGCATTTTGATTTCCCATGATAGGAATGAAGATAAAAATGTCATCAGGAACGAAAACATAAGACACAACTAGTAGAACAGTTCCAAGAGCAGAAATACCAAACATCGCTGCAACTTGGCGCTCTGCGCGATCGGCAGCCTTTGGATCTGTATCGGATTTGCGGTAAACGTGCTCTGGAAGGCCAGGATCCTTAATCGGTTCTAGTTGATTACTCATTTATTACTTCGCCTTCGTGGCTAGCCAGACGGCTACACCGATAAGTAAACCAAGACCTAATGTCCAAGCAAGTAGTCCCTCTGTTACCGGACCCACTCTTCCCAATGATGCTCCACCAAGATTTGGTTCTGCCTCAGCTGATTTAATCCACTTGATAATCGAAAGCTTTTCTTCCGGCGTAATTGTTTTGTCATTGAAAACTGGCATTGCCTGTGGACCAGTGACCATGGCTTCGTAAATATGTTTAGGCAATACACCCATCACTGTTGGCGCGTATTTACCTTGAGTTAGAGCTCCACCTTGACCGGCGAAGTTGTGGCACATTGCGCAGTTGTTTCTAAATAGTTCGCCGCCTTCTGCAGTACTTCCATCTCTTTCAAAATTAAGTAGTTCCATACCTGGAATTTCTGGACCAGGTGCAAGAGATGCAACGTAGGCAGCCAAAGCAGCAACTTCTTCCTCTGTGTAGACAGGCGCCTTTCTCATAGCCTGTGTACTCATATCGGCCATAGGCATACGTCCTGTACCAACTTGGAAATCAACTGAAGCTGCGCCAACTCCAATCAAAGATGGAGCAATCGAAACACCCTCTGCGTTTAGTCCATGGCAAGAGGAGCAACCCTTTAAGAAAATCTGTCGACCTTCTTCAATCAAAGTCGAACGCTCAACGGCACTTGTTTGATTTGCAGTAGTTGCGCTTGCAACACTAAATGTTCCGCCTATACCAAGAAGGGCAAAAATCAATAGAAGTGGTGCTGCTGCCTTGTGGCGGCGAAAGCGTGATAAACGTTTCACAGTTTTCCTTTGCTACTTAATGAGATAGATCGCTGAGAAAAGAGCGATCCATACAACGTCGACGAAGTGCCAGTAATAAGAAACAACAATTGCAGTAGTTGCCTGTTGACTTGTAAATCTACGAGCCTTAGAAACGCGAACCATTACAATCAAAAATGCGATTAAACCACCAGTAACGTGCAAACCGTGGAAACCTGTGGTCACGTAAAAAACCGATCCGTACGCACTGGAGGAAAGAGTGAGACCTTCACTGACTAGAACCGCGTATTCATACACTTGGCCTGCAACGAAAAATCCCCCCATTAGAACTGTTAATGCAAACCATTCACGCATTCCCCATTTACTGAGTTGGAAAATAGTTCCCGTTCTGCGGTTTTGAAAACGCTCTGCTGCGAAAACACCAAACTGACAGGTGACAGAGGATAAAACCAAAATTGTTGTGTTGAAAGCTGCAAAAGGAATACTGAGTAGCTCAGTTGATCCCATCCAAATTGCTGGGCCTTGTACTGCTCGAATTGTGAAGTACATTGCAAAGAGTGCGGCAAAAAACATCAACTCACTTGAAAGCCAGACAATGGTCCCCACCGCTACGGCGTTGGGACGAGTGATCTTGTGATGGTCAACATTGCTGGTCATAGGGCAGATTATTCCCGAAAATACTGCCCGCGTCTGCCTGGCTACCCCTCAAACCCCATCGATTTCCGGCCGGATTGGGTGAAACCGATCACTAGAAAGCAACTTCCATTGGCTCAAAAAAATGGGCAAAACTTGGCTTATCTGCCAATAGACTTTTACCTATGGCTGACACAAAAAAACAGATCATTGTCTACTCAAATGATTCAACTGTTCGTGCCTCAGTGATTTCTGCATTAGGAAAGCGTGCTGCAAAAGACCTTCCAGAACATGAATTCCATGAGTTTGCTACAGCTCCGGCTTTGAGAGCCTATATAGATACCAAGAATCTCTCAGGAGGTTTTAGAGCTGATCTATTTATTCTTGATGGAGAAACTTCGCCCGAGGGTGGTTTGGGTGTAGCTCGTCAACTCAAAGATGAAGTCTTCAACTGTCCACCAGTCTTGGTGATTACAGGAAGACAAGAAGATTCATGGCTAGCTGCATGGTCGTTGGCAGAGGCCTCTGTGGTTCATCCAATCGATCCATTTACCCTTGCAAAAACCGCAGCAGAATTGTTGCGTGGAGCAGCACCTGCTTCTGCTTAACTTTCAACATGAGTGAACTAATGTGGCAAGAGTTCCTCGCGGAGCTAGATTCTGGTCGCGATTTATCGGTTGAATCTATTCAATGGTGCATGAATGAAATCCTTACAGGGCAAGCTTCTAATGATCATATAAAGAAATTTCTTCTGGCCCTCAAAACCAAAGGTGAAACGCCTCAGGAAATTGGAGCCTTGGTCTCACAGATGTATCAATACTCAAGTCCTATCTCCATCATAGAAAGGGCCGTTGATACCGTCGGCACTGGTGGAGATGGCGCAAACACAATAAACATTTCAACGACCGCAGCCATTATTGCCGCCGCTGCAGGGGCCAAAGTAGTGAAGCACGGAAATCGCGCTGCAACGTCAAAATCTGGATCAGCAGATCTGCTCGAAAGTCTAGGTATTAAAATCAATCTTGAGGGCAAAGGTGTTGAAGAAACTTTTGCACAGCTTGGAATTGGTTTTTGCTTTGCCCCTGTCTTTCATCCTGCTATGCGCTTTGCGGCTAATGCAAGAAAAGAGTTGGGAACCCCAACTGTCTTCAACATCTTGGGCCCATTGGCAAATCCGGCGAAACCAAAGGCCGCTGCCATTGGTGTATCAAATGAAAAAATGATGCCAATAATGGCTAAGGTACTTGTAGAAAAGGACGTTGATGGTTTTGTTTTCAGGGGAGATGATGGAATTGATGAAATTACTTTGGCATCGACCACCACGATTTCGACACTTTCAAACCAGAACATCTCAACTGAAACGATTGATCCAACAGATTTTCACATTTCACGTTCGCCAATCTCCGATCTAGAAGGAGGCGATAGTTCCCATAATGCCAAGATCACAATGGCTATTTTTGAAGGCAAGACAGGGGCGCATCGAGATGCTGTTTTACTCAACGCTGCCGCAGCAATTGCAGCTTATGAAGGGCGCTCTGATCTTCGCGTCAATGAAAGAATTGAGACGGGACTGTTAAGAGCTGCAGAGGCCGTTGATTCTGGGGCGGCAAAGAAATTAGTAAAGCAATGGGCCTTATTGAGTAATCAATTAGGTTGAGCAGTACTCTCAACATATGGCTATAACAGGGGCACCACAGGGTTGGATAAATGATTGGGCTGCGCCTGGACACGGCGACAATTCAAAAATCGGAATAATTTTGGTTCACGGTTTCACAGGTTCCCCAGCCGCTATGCGCCCATGGGGAGAGTTCTTAAACTCTAAGGGCTACACCGTAAGAGTTCCATTGCTGCCAGGACATGGCACCAAAGTCGAAGATCTAAACTCAGTTAAATGGCAAGAGTGGCCAGCCAAGGTGATCTTTGAAATAGAACAAATTTCACAATCCTGCGACAGAATAATCTTGATTGGACTTTCTATGGGTGGCGGCACGATTCTCAATGTGGTCGCATCTCTGGAAAATGAAGAAATTAACCCGAAAAATATTGCCGGAATAATTCTGGTGAACCCGATGATTCATGTTCGTGGTGTACCTGCAGAGTTAGCCTACTTTTTATCCAGGTTCCAGCGCCTTCGCAAAAGTGTTGGCGATGACATTAAACGCCCTGGAGTCACGGAATGGGGCTATGACGCTCTACCAACGAGGGGCGTACATCAACTCCTGAAAATGCTTCGGATTACAAGGCGTAATTTGCCTGCGATAAAGGTACCCCTTCAACTTTTTCACTCGGTATCTGACCATACCTTGCCCGTAAGTAATACAGAGATAGTTTTGAAGGAGATCGGATCAGTAGAAAAGAATCGAATTGAACTCATGAATAGTTACCATGTGGCGACCATGGATTACGACCAAGAATTAATCTTTCATAATTCACTGACGTTTATTGAAGGACTTGCCTTGAAACAGAAGTAGTAATGCACTTGTTGTCGAACTCAGTTAGAGCAACTCCTAGTTACACAGCAGGATTTTGAATTCACAAACGTGAAGAGCTTAAAGATCTCCTGCGATTATCAACTCTGAAAGCGGTTGGCGCTCACGCGGCAGAGATTCTCTGTCTCGTGCTTGTCCCTCCGGCAGATTTTCAGTTGGACCCTGACGCCCAATAGCAAGAATTACGATGCAATCACGCTGTCCAGAGATATCAAATGTTGTGTTCATTTTTACTTTATCAAAGCCAATCATTTGGTGAACAATAAAGCCGCGATGGTGAGCTTCGATTGTCAGCTGCGAAACGGCCAAACCCGCATCAAATAAAGCGATGGGTGGGAAAATATGTCCCTCCGTTTTTTGCTCAACCACAACGGCTACCAAAGCCGATGCCGTAGGAGCCCACACCTGATTAAAGCCAGAAAGTGATTCGCAGATTTTCTTAAAATTATCATCGCCTCGCCTTGAAATGATAAATCTCCACGGTTGGAAGTTGTATGAAGATGGTGCCCATCTAGCTGCTTCTAAGAATGCCGTCATCTCTTCTGTTGAAATAGTTGCTTGCGCGTCGAATGCGCGTGGGCTCCAACGTGATTCAAGAACTGGGTGGATGGGAACCGAGGTATCTGCTTTTTTCTGCATGTTCATACTCTAGACCAATGTGTTAACTGCCTGGTTAGTTAAACCAACGAATCATTCCAATTACGCCGGCAGTTGCGTAGAAAAACTGCAGAAATAGGATTCCATTGTGCCCGCTGATCTTGGCCCATATTCCAATCAACACAGATGAACTCAGTAAAAGCGTAAATCCAATAAATTCAGCTCCGATATTTGCTGCTATTAGCATAGAGTAAACAATTGCAGTAACAACTCCACTCCACTCTAAAACTTTAGCTCGTGTCATGGCTACCTCATTTCGGCTGAAACTATTTTTTTAATAGGTACATTTATGTGGATTCGTTTACTGTGGATCTCTTGGGGCTACAACCATTTCGTCGATATCAATTCTATGTGCTTGAAAGGAATTAACAGCGGATTCACTTGGATAGCCGATCGCAATGCCACAGAGCAATCGGTAATCCTTAGAAATATCAAACTCTTTTCGCACTACATCATCCCAAACCGCAACAGCACCTTGGGCGCAGGTGCCAAGACCATGAGAGTGCGCAGAGAGCATTAGGTTCGACATCATTAACCCAGCATCTGATGCGGCGTAAATGTGAAGGCTTTTATGAATGTAAATAAACAGTTCTACGGGTGCACCAAAAAATGAATAGTTCTTTGCCCACTGCTGATCTCGGGCCGCCCTGTCGCCTCGCCTAACGCCAAAAAGTTCATAGAGTTCTTTACCAACCCTTTCCGAACGCGGCTTCAGCTCTGCTGGATATGGCTTTGCGATACTTCTGTTACTAGTTGGAAGACCGTAACGAGAGTAAAGAATTCGAAACTTATGAACTATGCCTTTTCGTAGAATTCGCGAGAGAACGGCCCAGCGGGATAAGAACTCGGAACTAATTCGATCGCGGGTCTGTCCTGTTGCCACGGCAACTTTGAAAGGTCGAGTATTGGACCAACTTGCAGCAGTTAGAGAGTCTCTAAGAATCTGATCAAGAATCTCTTGGGGGATAGGAGTTGGTAGAAAATCACGAGTGCTTCTGCGGGAGGCCAGAAATCTCGAAAAATCCTCTGAGTTAATTCCAGTACCTGAATTATTCACAGGACAAGCCTAGCGAGAATGCACGATACTCATGGGTATTGGGTTAAAAACTATAGAAAATCAGATATGTCGCAAGTGTGAACATAATTGCCGCAACGATTAGATCTAGAACTTTCCAAAAAATTACTTTCACCATAAATCGAGCAGCCATTTTGGAACCAAATCCGATGAAGAAAAACCAGAGAAAACTGGCGGTCATCGCACCGAAAGTAAAGAACCATTTGTCCGTAGGGAATTGATTTGCGATGCTTCCCAAGAAAATAACGGTATCTAAATAAACATGGGGATTAAGGAAAGTCAGTCCAAGAACTGTAAGAATAGTTTTCTTCCTGGAAACAATTGCTCCTTGCTCCAAGGTCAGCGAATTGTGCTTAAATGCCGAACGCAGTGATTTGACACCAAAAAAAGCTAAGTAGGTAACTCCAAACCAGCGAACAACTTCTAATGCTTGTGGAGCCGATTCAATCGCCTTGCCTAAACCTGCTGTGCCAGCGGCAATTAACAAGGCATCTGAGATTGCACACAAGAGGACAACGATGAGTACATGTTGGCGTTGAAGACCTTGCCTTATGACAAATGCGTTTTGGGCACCGATTGCAATTATCAGAGCCAAACCAGAGGCAATACCAGAGGTAAATGCGATCATGAACGCAGACTGTACATCAATAAACTAATCAGTCGGTGGACGATACTGGGATCGAACCAGTGACCCCCACAATGTCAATGTGGTGCTCTACCGCTGAGCCAATCGTCCTCGGTGGTCAAACTATACAACAGCAGTTTTATATCAGATAGCCAGAATGTGTTTGCTTATCGAGCGAAATCATCTTCGATACGCTCAATATCGTCTTCTCCAAAGTAGGTCCCTGTTTGTATCTCAATAAAAACCAATTCCTTATCGCCAGTATTTCCAATACGGTGAAGTTGTCCAACTGCTACATCAACTGTCTCACCTGATTGTTTTGTAAATGTTTGCCCATCGAGAACAACAGTGGCAGTGCCAGAGACTATGAACCAATGCTCTGCACGTTTTTGATGTCTTTGATATGAAAGTCTGGCACCGGGTTTTACATAGATGCATTTAACTTTGTGAACCGAAGATTCTTGAAGAATCTCATAATGACCCCAAGGTCTTTTTGATTCATCAGACAAGGTGTTCACCTCAGTTCTTATCCTTAAGATCTTGCGATCATTTCTTTGTAGATAATGGAGGTCGGGACGGGATTTGAACCCGTGTAGAGGGATTTGCAGTCCCTTGCCTCGCCTCTCGGCCACCCGACCATAGAAAAATCGCTGGCTAACAAAAATTTATCAAAATTTTTGCCTGAGGTGCGATTATCAGAGCGGACGACCGGGTTCGAACCGGCGACCTGAACCTTGGCAAGGTTCCGCGCTACCAACTGCGCTACGTCCGCGAGGAAGTTAAATCTATCGCAGGGGAGCCCTAAGCGCCAAAGTGAGAAGCATTGGTTAGCGTTCTCCCGTGTCCACTTCACATGACGATGCCTTCTTTTGGATGGGAGGGCTTCTAGCCACAAACCTTGTTGAGATTTCAAAAGATCCATCATGTTTAGACGATGGGGGGTTTTGGGCGGTTAGCTCCACCTTTGAAGGCGAATTTGTTGCAGCAAAGTTTGCAACAGTGGATAAGAAAGAGTTCCCAGTTCAAACCTGGCAACAGTTGCAATCATCATGGACAAGTTCATTAAATAAAGACGAGTACGTAAATTACGTTGAACGGATTAGAGAATCAATTTCTGGTGGTTGGGTGTATCAAGTAAATGCTTGTCGAATACTTTCTAACAAGAGCGATGTTAAATCACTAGCTGGTTTGTTCAGCAAAATTTTGCAGGAGAATCCTTCACCGTTGGCAAGCTATCTTCAAATTCCAGGATTAAACATTGCTTCAGCCTCACCAGAGCTATTCCTCTCCCGTGATGGGGATGCGATTAAAACTTCGCCCATTAAAGGAACGCAGGAACCAAACAAAGGCAGTTTCAGTCAAAAAGATCGCGCCGAGAACATAATGATCGTAGATCTTATGCGCAATGATCTAGGGCAGGTTTGCAAAAGTGGGAGCATTCAAGTTCCACGCTTACTTTCAAGCGAAGACCATCCAGGATTAACACACCTTGTCTCAGATATTCATGGAACATTAGTTAATGATGTTTCATGGAACGTTATATTTGATCTACTGTCACCGGCTGGTTCAATAAGCGGTGCTCCTAAATCTTCGGCAACGCAGGTGATTAGGGATAACGAAGGGGTACGCGGTCCATATTGCGGAGTTTTAGGTTGGGTGCAATCAGATAGAGCTGAGCTATCGGTTGCAATAAGAATTTTTTGGAAAGACCAAGGTATACATGTTGGAACTGGGGCCGGAATTACTTGGTCTAGTAATGCACTTGATGAATGGAATGAAACAGTTTTAAAGGCCGATCGCCTCATAAAGATCGCCGGAGGATCTCTTTCGTGAAAGTTATATTTAACGGCAATCTCTTAGATCACCTCCAAACGCCTTGTGATGAAAAAGGGTGGCTGCCGGGTGAAGGAATTTTTGAAACCATAAAAACTGTTGACTCCAGGCCATGGGCCTTTGCGCGTCACATGCGACGAGCGGTAACTAGCGCTCCATTGGCAGGTGCAACCATTCCCAAAGAAGAAGATCTGCGGGCTGGTGTCGAACGATTGCTCAATGATCAAAAATACGACCGTGGAATGTTGCGTTTATCTTTTGGCAACAACGGAGATTGGATCGCTGTTCATCTTGCCTACTCGGAGTTAGTTGACTCTGCAAAACTGGTCGTGCACTCACAACAAATCCCTGCGGCTGATTCGCAGGTGAAGAGATTTCCTTATAACCATCGTTTATCAATTGTTAAAGCAGCCCAAAGTATGGGCTTTGATGAAGCAATTGTTCTTAATGAAAACAACAAGATTAGTGAAGCTGCAGTGAGCAATCTGCTTTTGAAAATTAACGGGCAATGGGTTACTCCGCCACTTACCGATGGGGCTCTTCCTGGAGTAGTGCGCGCCCTTGTCTTGGAAAACTGTGACGTCAGCGTGCGCAGTATCGATGTTTCAGTAATGCATGAAATTGAATCTGCCTTTCTTATCGGCAGCCTTCGAATTGCGCAGTCAATAGACTCCATCGATTCACGGCCTTTGGTACAAAGTTCTGACTTCCAGCGTGAAATTCATGCGATGGCCCTTAGGACTTCGGTAGGCTAACCATATGTCTACGATTTCAATTACCGTTGATGGTGCTTTGGTAACCATTGAAGCCGATCAGCGGCCAACTCATATTTTTGCAGAGAACAAAGAAATCGTAGTTGCGCGCATTAATGGAGTTCTAAAGGATTTGTGGACTGAACTCTCTAATGGAGATGTCGTCGAGAGTGTCTCAATTTCTTCAGAAGATGGTCTTGCAGTTCTTCGACATTCCACTGCTCACGTTATGGCACAAGCAGTACAGGAAGTTTTTGCCAATACAAAGTTAGGTATTGGCCCTCCAATTAAAGATGGTTTTTACTATGACTTTGATCCTCAAGAGAATTTTAACCCTGATGATTTAGTCAAGATCGAAACAGCAATGAGAAAGATTGTTAAAGAGGGTCAACGGTTTCGTCGTCGCGTTACTACCGAAGCAGATGCACTGGTCGAACTAGCTCAAGAGCCATATAAATGTGAACTCATTGGCATTAAGGGTCCAGCAGATGAAGAAGCATCAGTTGAAGTCGGTGGTGCTGAGTTAACTATCTATGACAATTTAGGTAGGGATGGAAATCCGGTATGGAGCGATCTTTGTAGAGGACCGCATTTACCATCAACTAAGTTGATTCCAGCTTTTAAACTGATGCGCACTGCAGCTGCATACTGGCGGGGGTCAGAGAAAAACCCAATGCTTCAACGGATTTACGGAACTGCTTGGCCATCTGTTGATGAACTCAATGCTTATCTGGAGTTATTGGCAGAAGCAGAAAAGCGAGATCATCGACGATTGGGAAATGAACTTGATCTATTTTCCTTTCCAGAGGAGATTGGTTCTGGTTTAGC
>CAEZTK010000023.1_pt1 | contig 13797 bp, 14 predicted proteins | sample 7264201 | NCBI WGS metagenome assembly CAEZTK01 (sample SAMEA6813801, study PRJEB35770) | uncultured Actinomycetes bacterium | biome: Freshwater; feature: Freshwater reservoir; material: water | place: Czech Republic | collected 2015-06-16 | depth 0.5m m
CGAGGCTTGCTCGTACCGGCTTTGATGAGATTAATGGGCGAACGCAACTGGTGGGCGCCAAAGTGGATGCAACGATTTACTCTTCACCACTAACCTCGCGTACCCTTAGAGCATGGATTTAATCGCTTCCCTTCAATGCGAAGACCAGCCAGGCATTGTGCATGCAATGACTTCGGCTGTACTTGCATGCGGTGGCAACATTATTGAAAATCAACAGTTCACTGATCCAACAACGAACTCCTTTGTAATGCGTACACGTTTTGAAACCTTACAAAACTTAGATGGTGCCACTAAGGCGCTCAATGATGGACTCAGTAAGTTCAATCCAAATTTACGTATCCGACCAACTGATCAGAAGCCTCGTGTGCTTGTAATGGTCACAAAAGAGAGCCACTGTTTGCGTGACCTTTTGTATTTGGTAGAACTAGGCGAACTAAGAATTGAAATTCCACTTGTCATTTCAAATCGCGAAGATCTCAAGTCTTTAGTTGAATCTCACGGAATTAAGTTTAAGTATCTGCCTGTAAAGACCGACTCCAAACAAGATCAAGAAAACCAAGTATCAAAACTCATTGATGAGCTAGATATTGATTTTGTCGTTTTAGCTCGATACATGCAGATTTTGTCTAAGCAGTTCTGTGAAAAACTGCCCGGCAGAATCATCAACATTCATCATTCATTCTTGCCAGGCTTTAAGGGTGCCAAGCCTTACCACCAGGCACATGATCGTGGCGTAAAGATTATTGGCGCCTCTGCTCACTTTGTCACAAGTGATCTTGATGAAGGTCCAATCATTGAACAAGATGTCGCCCATGTGACACATATAGCCACACCAGATGAGTTGATTGCAATAGGTCGAGACATTGAGCGCCGCGTGCTTTCTAAGGCAGTTAAGTACTTTGCCGATGACAAGATTTTTATTGTTGGAAAGCGAACTGTAGTTTTTTCATAGTTTTTAACAGAAACCTTCAAGTTATTCTTTGATTAAATAATTTTGTAAATAGTTCTGTCATTTAGTGGCGTCCCTGGTGAAAGTTGAACTTTCGACTTACCGCTTCGGAGGAGGTTACGAGAAATTATCGTTTCAACCTCGCCACAACGTCTTTAGCTACATATTTTTTGTTTACCAAGCTTTTCCAATAAGAGTCGGCTAATTTATTAAAAGAAGCTAACGAATCCCCGTATGCCTTCTTGAAAGCCCCTTGATAATCACTTGTATCCGTATATCCAGAGAACCACTTGGTTGTTGCATCCCATCCGTAAATAGCAATCATCAATTGCACTGAAGCAAATCCCTTTGTATAGACACAGTTTGAAGGAACCCCACTGGTCAACTTCTCTAACTTTTGAAGCTGAATTGTTTGGCAATCTGGAGTGACGAAGGCCTTGCTAGGTGCACCCGACAATGTCCGACGCTCGCCTACATAGACTTGATATGCAATTGCCGACTGCGAGCCTTGCAAAAACCAGTTTGGAATAATTAGTTGTCCATGGTCGAGAGTCGCGATTGAAGGGTTGAGGTATCGCGCATTCTCTTGAATTTCGCCACCGAATTCTTGTGCCATCAAATCTGCGTCGGGTATTGGATTAGAAGGATCAGGCCGAACAATTACGATTATGTGGTCATCGCAATAGGAAGTACCTGCTAGTACGCGGCTGTCTAAATTAGGAAGTTTCTTCCACATACCCGTGATTTGTGAATAGATTCGATTGCAATTCTTGCTCAAAGTTCCTTCGGGTGGAGTCCATGTAAATGGATCGCCAATCAGCACAAGTGCAGTGCCTTTCCATTTGAATAGATTTGGAAATCCGTTTGCCAAGGATTGATTCTGGGAGACCAGTGCATTCTTATAACCTGCTGGAACTTTTGGAGAAATTATCCAAGTAATTGAATCTACCTTTACATTCGATGTCCTAATTGGAATTTCATTTACACGAGCGGTAATTTTTTGAATAACCGCATCTTCCACGGCTGCAGAAGATGATGAAGGAACAATTGAAACTTGAAACGCCATTAAAAGGAGAACAATTACAGTTTTATTCCTCATTCGTGAAGCCTATATCTTTTGAGACTTTTGGCCGATGTGTGCGTTCTGTTTTTGAGTGTCCCCGGCGGGAGTTGAACCTGCGACCTACCGCTTAGGAGGCGGTTGCTCTATCCACTGAGCTACGGGGACTAAATGAAATGCAAGTGCCAATCTTGTCATGAGTTTATTGGTGTTCACTATTCTTCGCATGAATTACAAGCGCCTTGCCAATAAATACGTGTAAACGGTAGTATTGGTTTTCTAACGAAAAGGATGTTATTTCCTCATGAGAGGCCAACAATGAAGGCGCTAGTTATTGGCGCGGGCGGAGTTGGCAGAGCAATCGTCAATATCGCATCACGCAAATCATTTATTTCTCAGATGGTTGTTGCTGATCGAACTCTGTCACGCGCGGAAGAAGCAGTAACACGAGTCAAGAATTCACGATTTTCTGCAGCCGAAGTAAATGCTGCAGAACTTGAAGACCTTCGCTCATTAATTCGTAAAGTTAAGCCCGATGTTGTGATCAATGCTGTCGATCCGCGATTTGTTATGCCAATTTTCCTGGCATGCGAAATAGAAAACACCAATTACATCGATATGGCTATGTCGCTTTCACGGCCACATCCGCATTACCCAAATTCAGAGACTGGCGTAAAGCTAGGCGATGAACAGTTTGCCCGTGATTGGAACTGGGGAGAGCGCCAGATTTATGCACTCGTTGGTATGGGAATCGAGCCGGGAATGAGCGATGTATTTGCTCGTTATGCAGAAGATCATTTGTTTAGCCGAATAGATTCATTAACCATCTTTGATGGATCTAATTTAACTGTTGAGGGCTATGACTTTGCTCCTTCATTTTCGATTTGGACAACAATTGAAGAGTGTCTAAATCCCCCATTAGTGTGGGAGGACGGCCGTGGTTGGTACACAACTGAGCCATTTAGTGAGATTGAAGTCTTTGATTTTCCTGAAGGAATCGGTCCAGTTGAATGCGTAAACGTTGAACACGAAGAAGTTGTTTTGATCCCGCAAAAAGTTGATGCGAAGAAAGTTAACTTTAAGTATGGTCTTGGAGCCGAATTCATTTCAACTCTGAAAACAATTCATATGCTTGGGCTCGACAGTAAAGAAAATGTTGATGTTCAAGGTATTAATGTTTCTCCTCGTGATCTACTCGCAGCATCATTGCCTGATCCAGCAACTTTGGGATCTCGAATGAAAGGTAAAACATGTGCAGGAGCTTTAATTAAAGGTCTTAATAAAGAAGGAAAACCTTACGCCTGCTACATGTACAACGTTGTAGATAATGAATGGTCAATGTCTGAATATGGCGATCAAGCTGTTGTTTGGCAGACTGCAATCAACCCAGTGATCGCGATGGAACTTATTCATAAAGGTATTTGGAAACCAGAAGGCGTAGTGGGACCAGAATGGTTTGATGCTAAGCCATTCTTGGATTTACTACCTTCATACGGTACAGAGTGGAAAGTTCGAGACGAAGACACAACTGGCATAGTTGCCTAATGTCGATTCAAAAGCTTTATGGCTTGAGAACTAGAAGTTTTGATGGCATGAGAGCGATCAAGTCTGAACGCTTAATTGTTTGATGGTTATTGCTTGATGGTTGAGGAATAGGGAGAATGTGATGAGTAGTTGGGCGTTAGTCACAGGTGCAACCGTTGGAATCGGTGAGAGCTTTACTCGTTTATTAGCCTCGCACCGTTACAACATTGTTCTCGTTGCACGGGACCTACCAAAACTAAATGAGCGAGCACAATCTCTTGAGAGCACCTATGGGGTTAAAACACATGTAATTCAAGCAGATCTTGCAACTGATGCGGGCTGTGCTTTAGTAGAAAAATACATTGCTAACAATGAGATTGAGGTTCTCATTAATAACGCAGGATTTGGAATTAATAAAGCATTTACTGTCTCAGATCTAGATGCTGAGCAACAGATGTTTGATGTCCTCACTCGCACTCCAATGCGCCTAATGCATGTTTCTTTACCTTTAATGAAAGCCCGCAACAAAGGTGTAGTAATAAATGTGACATCTGTTGCTGCATGGATAGCAGGTGGCACCTATAGCGCCGCTAAGTCTTACTTGACTGTTTTATCTGAAGCCATGCACACCGAGATGGCTGGAACAGATGTAAAGGTGAGCGCTTTAGCTCCTGGATTCACAAGAACGCAATTTCATCAACGTGGTCGCATGTCAATGAAGGGTCTTCCAAAATTTATGTGGCTAGATCCTGATGTCATTGTGGCTCAATCATGGCATGAAACTTTAAAAGGTAAAGCAGTCTCTATTCCTGGTTGGCAGTACAAGTTATTGATTTTTGTGATGACAACTTTGCCTCGAGCTATAGTGCGTAAGGTTGGAATGAATCTGCGAAAGAAGCAGCGCAAGTAAAACTGCACGTATCTAAGGCTTCCCCTATTCTGAATTGAAATACATGTTCTTACTATGAAGGTATGCGCATAGTTCGATTACTCGGACCTGCCTTACTTGTTCTTCATCTGATCTTAAGAGTTACGAACCAATCAATTTGGACAGAAGTATTTCTCTATAACCTCATCGGAATTTTTGTAATTATCTCGATTACTCTCTCGCCAAAAGTTGATTTCTTTGTCTCTAAAATTGCAATTATTCTTGGAATCTTTGCGTGGGTGCTTGGCTCATTGATTGCCAGCTTTTCACATTACAACTTTGCTACAAATCTTCTGACTTCTTTCGGAGAACTTATGTATCTAGTTTTCTACCCCTTCATTGTTGTTGGCTCAGTTCGAATGATTCGCGGTCAGACTTCTTATAAAAGAAACGAGGTACTAGATAGTGCGATAATCGGCTTTGGTATCACGACCTTTGGGATGGCATTTATTCTTCCGCAGGTATTACCGGATTTAAATCGTAACTTTTGGCATGTGTTTTACGCAATCGCCTATCCACTAGCAGATCTTATTCTTCTTGCGATCGTCTTTTCACTATTTTTTATTCGTCGATTTTCGCTACCTTCATTTTTGTTAGTCGTTGGTATTACTGTTTTTGTTGCAACAGATTTCTTGTATCTCTCCCTAGATTACGATGCACTTTATTCTTTAGGAACATGGATTGATGATGGTTGGTTGCTGGGAATTCTCGTGATTTCTGAGAGTTTCTGGCACGCGGACTCACAGCAAAAGGACACCCAACCACTTATTGCTGAATCTAGAACTCCGTTACTAATTACAGCAGCAGTATTTTTCAGCGCAACACTTCTTGCACTCAACGCACTGCAGCCAGACTATCTGCCGCGCTATATTGCCTTTCCAGCAGTGATGACAGTTGTTTTGGCCTTTTCACGTTTAGCAACTGCGATCAATCAATCCCGTCACATAGGAACAGAGAGGTTGTTGGCAAGAACCGATGAGTTAACTGGTTTACCAAATAGAAGGCGTTTAATATCTGAAATAGAAGAGTTTGTAGATAAAGAAGGTTCGTTGCTCCTACTTGATTTAGATGGCTTCAAACCAATCAATGATACTTACGGTCATGAAATAGGAGACAAAGTTCTCAAGCAAGTAGCACGCAGATTTGATCGAGCACTCCCACATGATGCATTTCTAGCTCGCCTTGGAGGAGATGAGTTTGGTGTCCTCATTGAAGGATTACATGAGAGTGCAATTGAGATAGCACTTGCACTTCGCGCAACACTTTCATATCCAATACATATTGAAAACAAAGAGATTCAGCTAGGTGTCAGTATTGGTGTTGCAAAAAATACGGGGCATGCAGATCTTTTACTTCGCGCCGATACTGCAATGTATAAAGCTAAGCGCGAGGGTCTAGGGGTTTGTCCGCTTTAATCTCTTGTAATCTAGCAAGTGACTCTAATCTTTCTACTGCATGATCAACGATGCGTTCACTGTAACCCTTGCTGTATCCATCCAAGTAAAGCCATGGTTCGTGAATTTGATCAGAAGCAAGATGTGCCAGTTCCGGAACATACTTTCGAATGTACTCCCCATTAGCATCAAAGCGCTTGCCCTGTTCGATGGGATTAAAAATACGATAGTACGGAGATGCATCTGTTCCACATCCGGCCGTCCATTGCCAACCATGAGCATTAGATGCAACGTCATAATCAACTAAATGCTGCGCAAAGAAACGCTCACCTAACTGCCACTCAAGATGCAAGTCTTTAACTAAAAATGATGCCACTACCATCCGAGTGCGGTTGTGCATCCATCCTTCAATAACTAATTGACGCATTGCAGCATCAACAAACGGATAACCTGTTTTTCCTTCACACCAAGCCTTGAACTGTTTTCCTGGTTTGTCATAACGCATCTCTGCAAATTTTGGTGCGTAATACTCTGTGTCAGTCATCGGATTGTTGAATAAAACATCAGCATAAAACTCACGCCATGCAATCTCTTTTCGAAATGTGTCATGGGCCTTACTCTCACCAAGATTTTGAAGGAGAGTACGAGGATGAATCTCACCAAACTTTAAATAGGTGCTCATCTTTGATGTTCCATCAATTCCAGCTAAGTTGCGGGCCTCGTCATAAGAATCCAAGCCATTCTTTTCAAATGATGCAAAGCGTTTTAATGCAGCTTTTTCTCCTGCTGCAATTACTTGGCTACCTGCTTCTTCCGGAAAATCTGGAAATGCTCGGTACTTAGCAGTTGGTTCTACTAGATCAAATTTTTTTGGAGTTACTGCCGGTGCGCGCCAACCATAGGCCCGCCAACCTTTATAAAACGGTGTGTATACCTTGTATGCAGTTGCATCACTTGGCTTTAATACTCGCCCCGGTGCAACAGCATAAGGAGAGCCCGTTCGAACGAGTTTGATTCCAGCTGTCTCTACTTTTGCATCTCGTTCTGCGCCGTATCTTTCAAATTCAGTTGAAATATGGACTTCTTGTACATCATGCTGGGCGATAAGTTCTTTAAGTATTTCCACCTGATCGCCTTCAATTATATGGAGCCGATTTCCAAGTGATTCATCCAATGAACGAAGTGATTTGCCCATGTAAGCCAAGAGCTTGTCTCCTGCTTCAGAGATTTGCTGCTTATCTAAAATAAAAAGTGGAATGACTTTTTCGGCAGATTCAATTGCTGCGAGCAATGCAGGGTGATCATTGATGCGAAGATCTCTGCGAAACCACATGATTGAGCACTTCGCCTTGGGCATGGGATGATTAAATCACAGAGATCCACAATGCGAAGATGTTGAAAATGAGGTTCGATTAGCCCATGGAAAATGAAGGTTTCACTCGGGATCAGATTCGAGCGATGCGACGTTCTTATAGCGATGTAGGCATGGAAACTTTACCTGCAGACCCCTTCGAAGCGTTTTCAATCTGGTTGAAACAAGCCCATGAAAACCCGGTAATTGTTGAGGCAAATGCCATGGTTCTCTCGACCGTGCATCCTGACAACCAAATAAGTACAAGAACAGTTTTACTTAAAGATATTTCAGATGGTGGATTTACTTTTTTCTCTAACTATGAATCTCGTAAAGCACATGCCATGAATGTGCATGAAAATGTTTCACTACTTTTTCCTTGGTATGCAATGGAACGCCAAGTTTCACTCAGTGGAATTGTAGAAAAAGTTTCAGTAGAAGAATCAGATGATTACTTTGCTGCAAGGCCATGGGGGTCACAAATAGGAGCATGGGCTAGTCATCAATCATCACCATTGTCATCGCGGGCCGAACTAGAGCAACGATACGAAGGTGCAGCTACAAAATGGCCAGAAGGTACGGTTGTTCCTCGCCCCGAATATTGGGGTGGTTATCGCGTTGTCCCACTCAACATAGAATTTTGGCAAGGCCGATACTCCAGATTGCACGATCGCTTGCGCTATGAACGAACCAGTACCAACTCCGATTGGGAACTAACGAGGTACTACCCGTAGTCTTGGCTTATGAGCATCATTATTCCAGCAGAGATTAAACCAAAAGACGGACGCTTCGGGTGCGGACCATCGAAAATTCGACCAGAAGCACTCGCTGCACTTTCAGCAAGTGGTAACTCAATTCTCGGAACATCGCACCGTCAAAAGCCTGTGAAAAATGTTGTTAAGCGTGTTCGTGAAGGTTTGACTTCTCTATTTAATCTTCCAGAAGGTTACGAAGTAATTCTAGGAAATGGTGGATCAACTGCGTTTTGGGATATTGCAACCTCTGGATTGATTGAATCTCGATCACAACACCTTGTGTTCGGTGAGTTTTCATCAAAGTTTGCAGCTGCTGCAAAGGAAGCACCATTTCTTGGTGAGCCAACAGTAATTAAGACTGAACCTGGCGCGCACCCAGTAGCAGTAGCTGAAGCAGGGATCGATGTTTATGCACTCACACACAATGAAACAAGCACGGGCGTTGCAATGCCAATTATTCGCCCAGCAGGCACCGATGGTGCACTTGTTTTAGTCGATGCAACCTCTGCAGCTGGTGGACTTATGGTTGATGCAAAAGAGTTTGACACTTATTACTTTGCCCCCCAGAAATCATTTGCATCAGATGGTGGATTATGGATTGCGATCATGTCCCCTGCAGCTATTGCACGTGCTGCAAAAATTAAGGCAAGTGGTCGCTGGATTCCAGCGTTTTTTGACCTTGAAATTGCAATAGAGAACTCACGCCTAGATCAAACATATAACACTCCTGCATTGGTAACGCTCATGTTATTGGCAGAGCAGATCGAGTGGATGAATTCCAATGGCGGCTTAACTTTTGCCGCAGGTCGTAGCGAGAAATCTTCAAACATTCTCTACTCATGGGCGGAGAAAACCAGCTACACAACTCCATTTGTAACTGATCCTGCAATGCGTTCAAAGGTTGTCGGAACAATTAACTTTGATGATGCAATTGATGCAACAAAAATCTCAGCAGCGCTGCGTGAAAATGGAATTGTAGATACAGAGCCATACCGCAAGTTAGGTAAAAACCAACTTCGAATTGGCATGTTCCCGGCAGTTGACCCCAGTGATGTTGAAGCACTTACAAAGTGCATTGATCACGTTGTAGCTGCTCTGTAATGCCCAAGAGTTTTCACCGGGATAGATTTTTCTGGATCGTTGCAGTTCAAACTGCAGTAGTTAATTTCTATCTGGGTGGCTTTGGCCCGGCACAATCTCTATTGCGCGCAGATCAAGGAACTTCTCTAACAATCGCCGGTTTACATGGCACAGCAATGGGAGTGGCATCAATCTTTGCTGGATGGACTAATCCGCACATTGCGCACAAATTTGGCCGAGAAAAAGCAAGCTGGATTGGTCTTACTATTTTTTGTATCGGTCTTTTAATGTTTGTTGTCTCACCACCTGTTTATCTAACCTTGCCAGCAACCCTTTTAACTGGCTTTGGTACCTCATTAGTCATCAACACAATGCTGACAAAAATGTCACATCACTATGGAAAATCTGCGGAAGTAGCTATACCTCAAGCAAATGGAATTGCATCTGTTGGCTTTGTTATTGGTACCGCTCTGATTGGAACAATTGCAATTGTTTATCCAACTCTGTGGAGATTTGGTTTACTGCTAGCACTTCCAGTGGCTTTGTTGGTTTACGTCGTTGGGCGAGATAAAAGTATTGAAGAACACATCCCCCACGAAGATGGACCCCAAAGCGGAAAGCTCTCTCGTGCTTTTTGGATCTCGTGGATTGGTTTTGTTGCCTGTATCTCTGCCGAATTTGCAACGTCATTTTGGGCTGCAGCACTTTTGAAGGATCGTGTTGGATCAAGCGCAGCGGTTTCAACTGTTGCAATTGTTGCCTTAGGAACAGGAATGGGAATTGGGCGATGGTATGGCGGATTGGTTTTAAAGCATCTGTCATTAGATAACCAATTACTTACGATAATTGCGATTCAATTTTTTGGTTTCTTAGGATTTTGGCTCTCGCACAGCATGGTTCTTTCTCTTTTTTGTTTGTTCATTGTTGGTCTTGGAGTATCAATGCAGTTCGCGCTCTCTTCAATTCGACTCATTGGTTTGAGTCAAGGGCGACCAGATCTTGCAGTCGGTCGAGCATCTCTTGCGGCAGGTGTTGCGATAGCCGGGGCACCATTTTTGTTGGGTTTATTAGGAGATAGTTTTGGTATATCAAGAGCGTACATAATGGTTTTTGTTTTGATGATTATTGCATTTCTTATTATTAAGCTAGTTCCCTCTCACGTGAAGGAAACGGTATGAACTATAAAACGCGACGGCTTGTGACGATCGTGGCCTTGTTTGGCTTATTGATCTTGATTGCGATCAACCCTCTTTAAAACCGCAGCAACAGAAATATCTGCTGGTACGGATAATCGATTTTTGTAGATCCACCAAACGAATAAAGATGCAAGCAAAGAGATAAGCCCACAGATAGCAATTGTTGGCCGAATGCCTATCAGCTCGCTTGTAAGTCCAATTAAGGGTGCACCAAAAGGTGTTCCGCCCATAAAGACAAGTAGGTAGAGCCCCATTACTCGCCCTCGAATTGCAGGGTCTGAGCTCGTTTGAACAATTGAGTTGGCACTTACAAGAGTAGTTAGCGCTGCAAACCCACAAACAGGCAACCAAAAAAGATAAATAGTAAATGTCGGCAATGTAGAAAGGATCATCACGGAAATAGAAAATGTAATACCGGCTTTAATTATAAATTTAGTATTCCTGAATTTTTCAAGTCGTGCCGCACCTAATGCTCCGGACAACGAGCCGACTGCAAGGAATGTTCCCATTATTCCGAAACTAGCCGGACCCAAACCAAATTCTTTTGTCGCGATCAATGCATTAAAGATTTGAAGGTTGAGACCAAAAGTTGCGATGAAGAAAATTAAAAGCATGACAACGTAAATATCAGGACGAGCTCGAGCGTATGCGATACCTTGACGAATACTTCCCATGGTTTTTTCTTTTTCCTGATGAAAGAATGCATTTTCATTGAGCTTATATAAAGCAGCTACTATGAAAACGTAACTTGTGGCATTAAGTAAGAATGAGGCTCCTGTTCCAAAGAGTGCGATCAAAATTCCTGAAATCGCAGGGCCGATTAATCTTCCTGCATTAAAGTTTGCAGAGGACAGTGCCACAGCATTAGGAAGATCTATCGGGCCAACAACTTCAGTGATAAACACTTGTCTAACAGGTGCTTCGATAGCCGTTGAAATGCCTAAAACTCCTGCTAAAACGAATACGTGCCACAACTTGGCGTTATTAGTAATTGCAAGTAAACCTAAAGTTAGGGAGGTTGCTCCACCTACAATATTTGTGAGAACCAAAACTTTCCGCTTATTAAATCTATCTGCAATTTTCCCGCCATACAATGAGAAGAAAAGTACTGGTGCAAATTGCACTGCGGTGACTAGCCCTAAATACGTTCCATTGTTATTTGTTAATTCAAGGACGAGCCAATCTTGAGCTATTCGCTGTGCCCAGTTGCCAATATTGGCAAGAACACTTGCCCAGAAAAAGATACGAAAATTGCGGTGGCGGAAAGATCGCCAATTACCGTCAACTTTAACCTTAAAACGCATTACTCTTCTTCCATGGGTTCTCGTCTACGCAGTGTTGTAACTCTAGTGGCAATTGGAACCTCGTGCTGGGTTGCAGCCGGTGTGATCTCAATAGCAATAGGCGCCGATTCCAAAATTATTTGGACCTGCGTTTCAGGTACAGCACTTGGACTAATTGGAATTCGCTACACAATTCGTCGCAGTCGACGATCAGGTATCTAATCTAGATCTAGATCTTCTGATTTGAAAAAATCGAATTGATTGTGTGCTTATGCACCAAGTTGTGAAGCAATTCCGCGAAGTACACGACCGAGTCGATCAGCTTCTTGCGCATTTGGATGACGGCCATTGCGCAGACCGTTTCCTACACGATCTAACATTTTGATCGTATCTTCAATCATTGCAGCAAGATCATCACTGTTAGCGCGTGAGTTTTCAACTAGTGAAGGTGGAGCATCGATAATGTGTACTGACATCGCTTGTGGACCTTTGCGACTATCTGCAATCGAAAACTCAAGTTTTGTTCCAGGCTTAACTGTTGCAACGCCTTCTGGAAGTGATGTAGCGGCTAGATAAACATCTTCGCCTTCATCGTTTGCAATAAAGCCAAAACCCTTTTCAAGTGAGAACCATTTGACATGTCCTGTAGGCATTGTGAGCTCTCTTTCCTAGCTAGTTAGCTAATTCTTAACTAATTCCACTGTGCGCTAGTTTTACCCAACGCTTACTTTTTCTGTTGAACTCGTTCGTAACTCATGAATATTGTTTCAATTATTCATTTGTTTGAATCGGTATCGCGGTTGCGATAACAGGTGCTTAGTTTAACACTGGCTCCGTAAAGGTCGCTTCCGAATGTGCACCGCAGCCATGATCCACGCTCACGACACGAGCGTCTTCTGGTGAGATTGCGTTGGCACATACACCAAAAGTTGATCGAAGTGATCCTGCGATTGGAATAAAGAAGCCACAGCTATGACATGGTTTTGGTGCTGACTGTGCAACAGGAGCATTGGGTCCGCGCTCTCCGTTATACCAACGCTTTGCTGCTTGATCGCGTCCTTCAATTGACATCACGCGTGCTCGACCAAAACCAAGTTCTACTGCTAAAGCGGTATCTAGTTCTTCATCTTGCGGGAGACTTTGTTGTCCAGGAACTAAACGAGTATCAGTTAATGAACTCGGAACAATGTCTCCGACCCCAACATCACCAGGAAGAATGCGATCAATATATGGAATCCATTCTGGTGCTCTCAATGCATCCGGACCCGGTAGAACTACAACATCACAAATAGTTGGCTCTGATTCTTCGTCAACTTTTGCAACTGTTACACACCAACGCCACCCTTTGTACCCTGCAAGGTTTGCTTCGTACAGATATGTAGCTACACGATTCTCATCATCGAATTCAACTGAGACAAATCCACCAACGTGTTCTGATTTTTCAGCCTGCTCAATAATTGCTGCATGGGCAAGTTCGCTTGCATCAAAAGCTTCAATTGTGCTTTTTGAAGTTCGCTGGAACAGTTTTTTTACGGTTGGTTTCTTTGCCATGGGATAAGGATAAAGCAGAACACCGCCCTCGCGTTAATTGGCTAATTTCTGAGCCAGTTAACTGGTACTTCGCGTGGACGGTGCTCTGATTAATTAGTTTTTATTGCTTTAGAAGTCCATATCTCCGCCGCCTTGTGGGGCAGGCGCGCTCTTCTCTGGCTTATCAGCAATGACTGCCTCTGTTGTAATAAACAGTGCAGCAATTGATGCTGCATTTTGTAATGCAGAACGTGTCACTTTAGCTGGATCAATGATTCCAGTTTTAATCATGTCAACGTATTCACCTGTTGCAGCATTTAAGCCGTGTCCAACTGGAAGATGGCGAACTTTTTCAACTACAACTCCGCCTTCTAATCCTGCGTTGATTGCAATCTGCTTTATAGGGGCTTCGATTGCATATTCAACAATCTTTGCACCAGTTGCTTCATCACCAGTTAATCCAGAAAGTTTCTTAAACACTTCAGCACCTGCCTAATATTTTCACAAAAAAATTCAAATTTTTTCCTAAAACGCTCTCCTTATAGCAAGCGTCATAATTATGAAGCGATGCACCCACAAACGGTGAAGTCGCTTACGGCCTCACCGGGGGAGATAGATTGCAGGACGTCTCCCAATACCCTCCACAATCCCACGAAGGTCCTTTCTGCCAATTGGCGCATCCGTCGCTTTATTTTGGAGAAGGCATTCTCGATTGGGCTGAAATCCTGGCTATACGGTGGCAGGTAC
>CAEZTK010000029.1_pt1 | contig 11196 bp, 10 predicted proteins | sample 7264201 | NCBI WGS metagenome assembly CAEZTK01 (sample SAMEA6813801, study PRJEB35770) | uncultured Actinomycetes bacterium | biome: Freshwater; feature: Freshwater reservoir; material: water | place: Czech Republic | collected 2015-06-16 | depth 0.5m m
ATCATCAATAGTCATACGACCAGTACGTAGTGATGATGCAGCTGGTGAGTTATACAAATTCTCTAGCGCTGCTGGGTCTGAGTTAATTGTGCTCGGATCAAATGCAGCGTATCCACGCTGATTAAACGCCCGTCCTAAAACAGGGTTTGAACTGCGCATATCTTTTTCTCCTTCTTTCAAGCCCTGAGAATTTCCCAAGGTTTTCAAGCACCACAATCGTACGGCGCCTCAACTTACGTGGCCAATTAATGTGGGCTGAAATGCTTAAAAGGTACTGAGAGATGGTGCCCCGATTGGGGGTCGAACCCACACTGGGAGTGTAGGAGCGCGATTTGCCTCACTTCTTCTCTCTGAAGGGAATTGTTGCAACCAGTGAACCTTTATAGGGTGGTTCTCCATTTAGGTTGTAGTAATAGATTTGCAGGGGTGATTTAAAAGCTTTTCCTAAAGTCAGACATCTTGTTCTTGAGTTCGACAAGAAATTTTCGCCTTTTTTGCCGCCGGGACGTGTGTAATCAAATTCAAAGCGATCGAACTTATTTTCTAGTTTCTTACTATACATACCTTCGGTTTGAAGGATTGTATTGAAGTCAGCAGAATAAAGGTAAAAACCTTTATGTGCCGCTCTTTCTTCAGGCGGCCCAAAAGATCCTTTACTAGTGAATTGCAGTTGAGCATCCTTGCACTTACCTATTTTTTTAAACTTACTTGTCCAGGAAGTTTCAAATGTATCACCGTAACGCGCGTAAGGAACTTCGTAACCGGGTTGCTGATCGGGAGGAAGAATCCCAGAAGTTTCATTTGCAAATGCAGTATTTGGAACCATCAGAGAAAGTAAAAGTGGCAGGATGATTAGTATTCGCTTCATTTCTAGATCCTCTTAAATCCCTTTGGGCAGACTGGATTAATTCCATTTACATCTTGTGGGATTCCATTTTTAAAGCACTGAATTGTGGTGAATGGATACTTTTGCATCATTTTCGTGATGTATTCCTCAGCAGTTTTTAATGCATTTAATCTATCTTCTCTAATTGATAGCCATTGATCCACCCTTAAAGATTCACACTTAACATCAGAATTAAAAACATTAAATGACTCTCGTAATTTCTTTTCTTCTATTTTGAATTTCTGATGTTCTAATTTTTGTTTTTTTGTTTTTTGGCTTTTAGAGGCTACGAACACTGCAAAATTAACAGTAAATTGAGCGTATTCAACTTTTTTGGCTAGATCTCCAATACGGTAACACTCAGAATAATAAGGATCCGAATACTCTAGTCCATATGCTTGAGGTGCAGTTGAAAAGGAAAGCAGCACAACTGCAATCAGGGATTTAGCGACGAATTTCATTTCTCAATCCTAAATTACTTTCAGCCCTATTCCAACGCCCTTTTTGGGGGCAGTAAACCTGGGAGTTGGGACTTCTTCAGCCTGTTCAGGTGATCTTGTGTGGGTGATGAGTAGAAATAGCCCCAAGTTGGAGTTCAATTACTTTCATTCACTTATCTGCTTCAAATACTTGAATACTTAATACTGTAGTGCGATGCTTTACACACGAGTTTGAAATGAGGCACAGTAAGTGTTTAATCGTAAATCTTTGTCGTGGCTTCTTATCACAATGGTATTCCTGACGGGCTGTGGTGCAAGTGGTAGCGAGAATGCCAATACTGCTATGGACAGTGAATTGGGGGCTAGTGAAGCGGCTTGGATTGAAGCCTGCGAGTCAGACTACAAGTCAAGTGATTGTCGAACAAAAGATGAAAAGTATATTTCAAAACTTATACCGGGGCAGAATTTATACGCTTACATTAATCCATATGAAGATTATGAGAAAACTTCTGAATGCTTAACTGATCCAAAGGGAAATTCTTGTGCAGCTATGCGTCTACTCGCAGATAGCCAAGTATCAGACTTAACGTGCGGAGAGGTTGAAGCTTTTGGTTCTGGATACTTTTGTTGGGGGCAGATTCTGATGCGTAACATAGGGACAACTCCTATAGATGATTACGTTGAAGCATCTTTATATGATGTTGATGGCAATGAATTTGCCGCTGACGTTGAAGGAAGTTTTACCGTTGGAGTAGTTCCTCTGGATTTCGGGATGACCAGGGTTGAACTAAATCCAGAGAAAGCCAAATTCTTTCAATTTGGATTCTCAGTACCCGACATCAAAAGGCAATATCGTTCCATTAGGTTAGCCGGAATTGATGTTGATTTTAATATCATCCTATGCCGCAAGAACTCAGGAGATTTGCTCAAAATGCCGAAAAGTTACCAAGAAAAGATAACAATTTACGAAGATGCAAGCTTGCTAAACTCTTGCAAATTCGATCTTTCAAAGGGAAATTTCGTAAACCGTATCGATGGATCAGTGTCCTAAAACAAACTACGGAAGTCTCATAGGACAAGACTGTTCACTTTAGGAAATATTTTCAATTAGGTAGTACATATACCTGCTCATCAGAAATTCAACACCCGGGGTCATTGTTTTTTCCGATAGCACAATGGCAGAGGCAGAGGAGCGAGAGCTACGCTCGAGTGCAGATGATTAGGAGCGCAAGGCACTGAGCACCTGATCATCGCCTTGAAATTCTCCATCAATGTGTATGAGTTATGTATTAGTTACTAATACATAGGCTTGATCAATGGATGCTGAAGTGAGATGATTTACGCACGAAGATAAATAAATACCCACGAGATGGTGCCCCGAGTGGGGGTCGAACCCACACTGGGAGGATTTTAAGTCCTCTGCCTCTGCCATTGGGCTATCGGGGCGTTACCTAGTTAGTTACAAGCGGGGGTAAATCTACACTTATTTTTTGGATCTAAATCCCACTATTGCGCTTACCCCCTAAACGCACAAATCATTCGTGATTTAACTGGTACTAGCAATTGAGAGTGCGATGCCATCCAAAATATCTGTTTCTGAAGCAATAAATTGCGTTGCTGCGGTTGCTTTCATTACCTCCGAGAGAACTAAGGCCCCGGCGGCTATGACATCAACTCGACCAGGATGCATATAACCGAGATTACTTCGCTCATCTCTATTCATTGCAAGAAACATTTCAGAAACTTTATGAACTTGCGTTGAAGAAATACGTGAAAGATGAATTGAATAACGATCATAAATCTCTAACTCAAGAGCTGCAGCGGCAACAGTTGTTGCTGTTCCGGCAACTGCAACAACTGTCTTAGCTTTGGTGATGGGAACGATCGTTGCTGCTTGGGCGATGGCCTCTTGTATATCTGAGCGAGCTAATTGGACTTGGCTGTCCGTTGGAGGATCGTTTGTAAAGTGACGCTCGCTCATTCGCACGCATCCGATATTGACACTTTTTGCTGATTCAACTTTCGTGTTACCAAAGACAAATTCAGTCGATCCCCCGCCGATATCAACTACTAAAAAAGGGCCAGAATTGGGATCTAACTCTTGAATTGCACCTATAAATGATAATTCAGCTTCTTCAACTCCGGTAATGACTTCAACATCAATACCTAGACGTTCACGAACACCATCAATAAACAATGCTCGATTGGTTGCATCTCTGGTTGCACTTGTTGCGCAGAAACGAATCTTTTCAACACCGCGCCTTGCGATCTCTGCTGCGTATTTATCGACGGCTGCAAGTGTTCGCTCAATTGCATCTGGATGAAACTCGCCAGTTTTATCGACGCCTTGTCCAAGGCGAACAACTTCCATATCGCGCACAACTTCACGGAGTTTGTTTGACTCAACATCTGCAATCAGTAGTCGAATTGAATTAGTGCCGCAGTCGATTGCTGCTACCCGCATGGATTGCTCTTCCACCACTGTGGTAGCTGCTCTAGAGCTTCATCTCCTAGTGGATTTACATCTGGGCCTGCTGCCAATGAATGAGCCACCAGTGAGTGCAAACATTTAACTCGGTTAGGCATTCCACCGGCAGAGACATTTTCTACTTCTGGCACATCCATTTGAAGTGCAGATCGAGCAGCGATGTAATCATCATGGGCAGCAGCATATGCACCAGATAATTCGGCATCTGTTTCAAGGCGATCATTCATCTGTCCCATTAATCCAGTTGTCTCTAAAGTAGAAATCACTGCAGTTAACCTTGGACATGTTGCGTAATAAAAAGTTGGAAACGGTGTTCCACCCTCTAATCGTGGTGGAGTTTCAACGACTGCAGGTTTGCCGCAGGGGCAACGGTAAGCGATTGCATGCACATCTCGAGGTGTGCGTCCAAGCTGAACCTCAATGCAATCAAGATCTGCTTGTGAAACCTCTCTCATTTACTATCTGTCTCACTTATTGATGCAATTAATCTGGCATACCAGGGTTGTCCATCGGTAAGTGCACTAGCAATTTCAGTTGTATTTTCTTCTAAACGCGTGGTGGATCCATCAACAACAATGTATTGACGCTCACCTGGCAAAACAAAATGTAAGCGCTCACGAGCTTGTGATTTGATGTATTCAGGATCTTGCCAACGCAGTAGCTCTTCTCGCGCCTTTTGCAGTGCAACATTGTCTGCAGAAAGTTGAGATTCAAGGGCGCTAATTTGAGCTCGTTGCGTGAAGTAATGCTTAATCGGCGGAGCAATGGCAAGAGTTAAAACAAAAAGGATTGCAATAAATGCCAAGGCGCGATTGTTCGTTCGACGGCGAAAACTTAACTGTCGACGTGCCATTAGATGTGCTTATCCTTTAAAGCGTGGAAATGCATCACGCCCAGCATAAATTCCGCCATCTTCTAGCTCTTCTTCAATTCGAAGAAGTTGGTTGTACTTTGCCACGCGCTCAGATCTAGCAGGTGCCCCGGTTTTGATCTGTCCGCAATTAAGGGCTACTGCTAAATCAGCAATTGTTGTGTCTTCTGTTTCACCTGATCTGTGACTCATCATGCTGCGGTAATTAGCACGGTGCGCCATTTCTACCGCATCAATAGTCTCTGTCAGAGTTCCGATTTGATTGACCTTTACTAATAATGCATTTGCAGTATTTCCTTCAATTCCACGAGAAAGTCGCTGTGGATTTGTTACAAAAAGATCATCGCCAACGATTTGAATGCGAGAACCTAGAACCTTAGTCATCTGAGTCCAGCCAGCCCAATCTTCTTCATTGAGTGGATCTTCGATGGAGACAATTGGGTAGGCATCAACTAATGATGTGTAATAGGCAATCATTTCATCGGATGTTTTTGATGCACCCTCAAATGTGTACATGCCTTTTTCATGAAATTCTGTTGCAGCAACATCCATTGCTAATGCGATCTGACTGCCGGGCTTAAATCCTGCAGATTCGATTGCTTCTAGAATCAAATCTAGTGCTGCGCGATTGCTATCTAGATTTGGCGCGAAACCACCTTCATCTCCTACAGATGTTGCTAAGCCACGCTTTTTTAGAACAGCCTTGAGTGCGTGATAGATCTCGGCGCCCCATCGAAGTGACTCACGAAAAGTTGGAGCCCCGATTGGTGCAATCATAAATTCTTGAATATCAACATTTGTATCTGCATGTGCTCCACCATTGAGAATATTCATCATTGGAACCGGAAGCACATGTGCATTTGGTCCACCCAAGTAACGGAACAATGAAAGATCGGCAGAATCTGCTGACGCCTTAGCTACAGCAAGTGATGCACCGAGAATTGCGTTTGCACCGAGTCGGGATTTGTTTGGTGTTCCATCTAATTCGATCATTGCAGTGTCAATTAAGCGTTGATCTTGTGAGTCGTAGCCAATGATCTCTGAGGCAATTTCATTGTTAATAAATGCGATTGCCTTTTCAACACCTTTACCTAAATATCTCTTGCCGCCATCTCGAAGTTCAGATGCTTCAAATGCTCCAGTTGAGGCCCCGCTTGGAACAGCTGCACGTGCCTGAGTTCCATCTTCTAATTCAATTTCAACTTCGACCGTAGGATTTCCGCGGGAGTCAAGAATTTCACGAGCACCTAATGCTTGGATTATTGCCACGTACGTCTCCTCCGAGTTTTTCCACCGATCTCAACTACGAAATCGCATTGATTGAAAGTTTGATCTGAAGTTATATGGCAAATACTACCGTGAGTTAACTCTGAGTTTTCGAACGAATCTGATTACTAACTCGAATCGCTTCCTTTCGAAGGGCAGCCTCAGCATCGATTCCATTGGAATGAGCCCATGCAATAACTGCATGCAGAGCTTGGCCAACTGCGCTTTCATCTGCACGAGCCTCTAATGCATTTACTTGAGGAGTATCCACATGGACATTGAATTTTTCTGCGCGATATAAGAGTTTTTCCAGTAAAGGTAGAGCTGGCTGTGAAAGGGCAACTCCATCAACTGGTGAAGTTCGACCTTTCTCTTTCTTTTTTATCTCTTCCCAATTTTCGAGAACCTCTTCAGATCCACTGACTTTAAGGCCTGCAAATACGTGAGGGTGTCTACGAATTAACTTGTCAGCAATTCCTTCTGCAACATCTTCAATCGTAAAAGGATCTGTTGGATGATCCTCTGCCATTCGTGCATGGAAATACACTTGAAGTAAAACATCACCTAACTCTTCGCGCATATCGATGCGGTTTCCATTTTCAACCGCTTCAATAAACTCATATGACTCTTCTAGAAGATATTTGAGCAAAGACTCATGCGTTTGTTCGGCATCCCATGGACATCCACCAGGAGAGCGCAAAGTATCCATTACTTCAACTAATCGTTGAAGTTGAGATCCTTGCATTGTGAATTAGTTTCCAGATGGAGTAACGGCTGAACCTGCGGCATCGCTTGCAACCACATCTGCAGTCTCTGGATTCCATGCACCGTATCTTGGATTAACAGTCACTCCAAGCTCTTTTGCTTTTGCAACAATTAATCTCTGAATTTCTGTTCCAATTTGTTGCTCTGGAACGCCGCTTGCTGCAATCAAACTGCTGATTTTATCTGAGAAAGTTCTCGCTTCAATATACAAGTCCAAATCTTGTGCTGCTAAGCCGGCAGCCACAAGTGCGATTGGTAGCTGATCGGCTCCGCCTACTTGCTGCAAAATTGCAGCTCTCTGACTATCGATCTCTGCTTTTGTGACAGTGATTTCTAACTCTGCTCCAACTTCACGAAATAGAACTCCAAGAATGTGAGAAAGTAACTGTGATCGATTAAGTTCTTCACCAGTTTGAAGTTGCATCTGTGATGTATCTGTTCCTGCACGTTCGGCAAGAATGGCATCAATACTTCCTTGAACTGTGGCCTGTGAGATTCGAGTTCCACCAACTGTTGCAGCTGCACCAACTTGCGCACATCCAGAAAGCACTACGGCTAACGCGGCAACTGCACCTATAAGAACTTTTTTCACGTCGATCTCACCTTCTCTTGCTTAGCCAAGTTGGTTAAGGGCCTCAACGACCCAGGCCAGAAGAGAAGTATCCACTATTTCTGGCGTATTTGCTGACGGGTCCCAGACCGCTGCTTTCGGTAAGGCAACTAAAGCAGTATTTGTGGTGGTCTTATAAATAGAACCTGGAAACGTGCGCGCCAATCGTAGCTGCTTTGACTCTGACAAAACCAAGGGTGAAAACCGTAGAAATTTTCCTTGCACAATTACTTCAGTTAACTTCAAAGCTTTTGCTTGTGCTCGCAATGATGCAACACCTAGAAGCGATTGTGCTTCCTCTGGAAGTGGGCCAAAACGATCGATTAGTTCAGACTCTATTGAGCCAACATCTTCTGCTGACTTTACGTCAGCTAATCTGCGGTATAAATCCAACCGCAATCGCTCTCCCGGTACATACTCGGTAGACAGATGCGCATTTATTGGTAGTTCAACTTTGCACTCTAGAACTTTCTCATCTGTTTCAATAATGCCGGATTTATAATCTTGAACTGCTTCGCCAACCATTCTCATATACAAATCAAAACCAACATCTGCAATGTGTCCTGATTGCTCCCCACCCAAAAGATTTCCTGCACCGCGAATCTCTAAATCTTTTAATGCCACACGCATTCCCGCACCTAAATCAGTGTTTGTTGCAATTGTGGTCAATCGTTCGTGGGCCAATTCCGATAGTGGTTCATCTGGCGAATACAGAAAATATGCATAGGCTCTTTCACGCCCTCTTCCAACTCGGCCTCGAATTTGGTGTAGTTGAGAGAGTCCAAATCGATCAGCCCGTTCGACTATTAAAGTATTTGCATTTTGAATATCTAAACCACTTTCAACGATTGTTGTGCAGACTAAAACATCAAAATCACGGTTCCAGAAAGCCAAGATGACATCTTCTAACTCTCCTTCTGACATTTGGCCATGTGCAACTCGAATGCGCGCCTCAGGAACTAACTCCTTTAAGTGAAGAGCTGTTCGATCAATACTTTCAACGCGATTGTGCAAATAGAAAATCTGACCATCTCGCAAAAGTTCACGGTGAATTGCAGCAGCAATCTGCGCGTCCTCCGCGGGGCCAACGTAAGTCAAAATTGGATGGCGCTCTTCTGGCGGTGTTGTAATCGTAGACATCTCCCGAATTCCAGTTACTGCCATCTCTAGTGTTCGAGGAATAGGTGTTGCTGACATGGCCAAAACATCAACTGTGGTTCTCAATTTCTTTAAGGATTCCTTTTGCTCAACGCCAAAACGTTGCTCTTCATCTACAACAACAAGCCCAAGATCTTTGAAAATAACATCATTTGAAAGAATTCGGTGAGTTCCGATAACTACATCAACGCTTCCTGCCTCTAATGCGCTGAGAATCTCTTTACTCTCTTTGGCAGAGTTAAATCGGGATAAACCTGAAACCTTTATTGGAAAGCCAGAGTATCTTTCTGTAAATGTCTTGGTGTGCTGTTGTACAAGCAGAGTTGTCGGAACCAGAACAGCAACCTGTTTCCCATCTTGAACAGCCTTAAATGCTGCACGAATAGCAATTTCTGTTTTTCCATATCCAACATCACCGCAGATAATTCGATCCATTGGATATGCACGTTCCATGTCGGCCTTGACTTCATCAATAGTTGACAGTTGGTCTGGAGTTTCAATATATGAAAACGAATCCTCTAACTCTCTTTGCCATGGAGTATCTGGTGAAAATGCGAATCCTGGTGAACTCGTTCTTGCTGCGTAAAGTCTGATCAACTCTCCTGCAATTTGTCGAACAGCTTTACGTGCGCGGCTCTTTGCTTTTTGCCATTCACCACTTCCTATTCGGTGAATTGTTGGAGCTTCTCCGCCAACATATTTAGAAACCTGTTCTAAAGTATCTGTAGGTACAAATATCCGATCTCCAGGCTGACCACGTTTGGCCGATGCATATTCAATGATCAAGTATTCGCGTGTGACTCCGCCAACTGTTCGTTGCATTAACTCCACGTAGCGGCCGATTCCATGTTGTTCGTGAACGATAAAATCTCCAGCTTTGAGCTCTAATGGGTCAATTGCTTTCTTTCTTTTTGTTGGTAATCGCTCACTATCTTTAACGCTGCCCTTACTTCCTGTTAAGTCTCTTTCGGTCATAAAGAAAATCTGATCGGATTGACTTTCAAATCCATGAGTGATGACAGATGTCGTTATATTGACGGTTGCCTTAACGGGTGCATCAAAAAAACTTCCCATGATGTTGACTGGTAAATCTGCTCCTCGAAATATCCCGGCATAGCGCTCTAACATTCCGTGGCCGTGAGTGGCGAATACAACTATTTGACCTCTTTCGTAGGCTTGTTTTAGCGCCTCTACTGTTCTCTCAATGTCACCTCGCATTGGGTCTATTGCGCTGTAATCTAGAAATTCTGTTCCTTCTGCCAAATCACTTCCGTAAACACTTAACTCTGCTCGAGGCAGATTCATTTTCACAATTTCTTGATTTAACTCATCCCAAGAGACATAAGTTTCTAAACCGTGATTAATGGGAGCAACTGCGCCCAAAGCAGCATTAGACCAGGATGCATTGAGGAACTCGTCATTTGTGGCAAGTAGATCATCTGCTCTCGATGCAATTCGCTGCTCATCAACAAAAACTATCTGCGTATCTTTAGGAACTCTAGACAATATAGTTTCAGTCTTTTCAACCAATAAAGGAATCAGTGACTCCATACCTTCAAAAATGATTCCTTCACTTATTTTTTCGAGCATCTCTTCAGCACCGGCATTTTGACCTTTTGCCTTTTGTGCACGCTTTTTTACATCTTCTGTGAGCAATAGTTCGCGACATGGAAATATCGTGATGCTTGAATCTATTGGCTTTATTGTCCGTTGATCAGAGACTTCGAAGAAGCTTATATCTTCAATTTCATCACCAAAGAAATCAATTCTTATTGGGTAATCACTAAGTGGTAAAAACAAATCAACTATTCCACCTCGCACGGCAAACTCACCGCGGCGTTCAACTAAATCAGTCCGTATATATGCAAGAGATGATAAATGCCGAACAAGTTCTTCCATCGACTGTTCTTGACCGACTCGAAGTTGCAATAGTGGTCTAGAACCTAGGTCATTAATTATGCGATGAATTACACCTCTGACTGGGGTCACAATTATTGGATGTAGTTTGTGCTTCTCTTTGAGCGCATACAAGCTCTTAATTCTTAAGGCGACAGTATCGCTGCGAGGACTCAATCGTTCATGAGGCAAAGTTTCCCATGCAGGAAATTCAATAACATTGTCATAAAGTTCTCGAAGTTCATTAACTAAATCTTCACTACTTCGACTAGAACTTGTAACGACTAATAAAGGGTGTTTTGATGCCCGTGCAGCTAAAAGAAACGGAAAAGTTGAAGAAGGTCCAACTACTCGTTGCGCATTGATGAATTGTTTGGACAGCAAAGGAATAACTCCTCGCATGTGCTGCCTCCAATGCCTTAAGGCCCCAACTTCTAACTACCCAGGGTCTGGGAGCAAAAGGGGGCTTACAGCGCAGATTCTAATTGTTTTGATGGCTGAGTCATACCTGAGATGATTAAGCAATGAGCCACAGCAAAATTGCCGCTGATGATGCCGGATTGCGCAGCGATGTACGGCGACTGGCGGATTTGTTGGGTCAGACATTGGTTCGACAAGAAGGTCCCGAGTTACTTGAACTAGTGGAAGCTGTTCGAAAATCTGTCCGTGAGGGTTCAAGTGAAGAAGTTTTAGCAAACATTACCGATGAAGAATCAGTGCAGTTAGCAAGAGCCTTCAGTACGTATTTCAATTTAGCAAATGTTGCTGAACAAATTCACCGTGCGCGAGTGCTTTCACATTCACGTGCAACGGGAG
>CAEZTK010000031.1_pt1 | contig 10485 bp, 10 predicted proteins | sample 7264201 | NCBI WGS metagenome assembly CAEZTK01 (sample SAMEA6813801, study PRJEB35770) | uncultured Actinomycetes bacterium | biome: Freshwater; feature: Freshwater reservoir; material: water | place: Czech Republic | collected 2015-06-16 | depth 0.5m m
ACTTCAATTCGGTGATCAATAAATACCTTCAACAGCTCCTTTAGTCCAAGAGTCTGCGGCTTGCCCTTAACCAATGCGACTGCATTAATCGCAAATGCATCCTCCATGGGGGTTAGTGCGTAGAGCTTTTCAAGAACTTCTTCTGGTTCGAATCCATTCTTAATCTCAATGACAACATTTGTTCCAGTTTGACCATCAGTAAGGTCAATGATGTCGCTGATTCCTTGAATCTTTTTGTTTTTCACTAGCGCTGCAATTCGTTCAACAACTTTTTCTGGCCCAATTGTGTAGGGGAGTTCCTTGATGATGATTCCCATCTTGCGGGAAGTCACTTTTTCAATTTCAACCGATGCCCTTACTTTGAAGGAGCCTTTTCCTGTTGCATATGCCTCACGGACGCCTTCTAACCCAACAATTTCACCACCCGTTGGAAAATCTGGGCCAGGTACAAACTTCATTAACTGCTTAACCGTTGCAGTCGGATTTTCAATTAAATGCTTAGTTGCGGCAATTACTTCTCCCAGATTATGCGGAGCCATATTTGTTGCCATACCGACTGCAATTCCCGATCCTCCATTGACTAAAAGATTTGGGTAGGCAGCTGGCAAAACAATTGGCTCGGAGAGTTGACCGTCATAGTTTGGTCCGAAATCAACAGTATCCTCATCTGCTTCGGCAACCATAGCCATTGCAGCTGCTGCCAATCGTGCTTCTGTGTAACGCATCGCAGCAGGACCTGCATCTAATGATCCAAAGTTTCCGTGACCATCAATGAGTGGCAAGCCCATTGAAAAACTCTGTGCCATACGAACAAGTGCATCGTAAATTGCGCCATCACCGTGTGGGTGCAACTTACCCATTACTTCACCGACTACTCGCGCACTCTTTACATGGCCGCGTTCTGGTCGAAGACCCATATCTGCCATCTGATGCAGAATGCGTCGATGTACCGGCTTTAATCCATCACGAGCATCGGGCAATGCGCGAGAGTAAATAACAGAGTACGCGTATTCAAGAAAAGATTCAGAGACTTCTTTAGAAACATCGATATCAATTATTTTTCCCGGAAATTCTCCTGGCTTAGGGCCAGATGGTTTCTTTCCTTTTGCCGCAGTTTTAGTGGGCGTCTTCGCATTTGCCATGTGCGCATTCTGCCAAGATAGTCGATTAATTCAGGGGAGGGCGCGCCCCAACGGATGAAACACACTTAGCTGCAAGTGCTGCACCTGCTGAAAGTGCATGAGTTAGGTCACCGGTTTCAAGCCATTTTGGAATAAATCCAGCAGCAAATGAATCACCTGCACCAGTGGTATCAACGACATTAGTTGTAACTGCAGAAACTTTTGCCGACCCATTAGCGCTGATTCCCATCGCACCCTTTGACCCTAATTTGATTACAACTAATGGGGTGTATTGAGTCAATTTCTTCTCAGCTGTTTGCACATCAGTTTCAGCTGCTAGATACAGGGCCTCTTCAGAGTTTAAAAGTATTCCATCCATCATAGATACCCACGACAAAACTTCTTCGCGGGATACGATTTTCATAGCACCTGTAGTTGTCGGATCAAAGTAAATTGGTTTACCTGCCGACTTAATTTTTTTAATCATTGCAAGCACGGATTCACGGCTACGAAAATCTAGAAGTGCATATCCGCTGAGATAAACACCGTCGATATCATCAAGAGGTGGAAGATCTGTAACCTCTAAATCAGCATTTGCGCCGTTATCAGGAAACATGGTTCGTTCACCATTGGAGTCAACCAAGATAACCACGACTCCAGTTGGGCGTCCGGAGTGCATAAGATTCATGTGCTCAACACCGTATTTATCCAAATCTGAGATCAGTGCAAATCCGACAGGGTCATTGCCGGTCCTTGCTACAAGATGGGCTTTGGTGTTTGTTCGAGTAATCCATGTTGCAACATTTGCCGCTTGACCGCCCGGATGACTTGAGATTTTACTTGCTGTGTCATTGCCGTAGTTAATTGGCTCCTTCAACTGCGAAATTACATCAAGAGCGATGTCGCCGATACATAGAATTTTTCTCATATCAGCGCAACTGCAATCTCTGCTGCAAGTGCGCAGTTGGATTTAATGATTTCCGTATTTATCTTGAGCGATTCTCCATTTGAAGCCTTGTGGAAGTGTTCTAGCAAATACGGAGTTACCGCTTTGCCATCTATTCCGTCCTGTTGAGCGCGAGCTAAACCGCTAGCAAGAATCTCATCATGTCTAGCTTTGGGCATTTCAACTTTGACAGGATTTGCAACTATTAATGATTTAAATTGCGTTGCGATATCAGTGCGAACCTTGATTATCTTTGCAATCTCTGCAGCGCTGTCAACTCGATGTTCTAGCGTGTAGCCAGAGTCTGTCAGATAAAATCCTGGAAACGAGTTGGTTCGATATCCAACTAGCCCAATTGATAATGTTTCTAATCTTTCAAGAGTTGCGTGAACATCCAAAATTGACTTTACTCCAGCACAAACGACTGTCATATCTAGTTGAGATAGAGCAGTTAGATCTGCCGACTCATCAAATGAAACGGATGCGCCTCGGTGAACGCCACCTAATCCGCCCGTTGCAAATACTTTAATTCCAGCAACTGCAGCTATGTGTGCAGTGGCTGCAACGGTGGTAGCTGCGCTTTTATTTTGCGAGATTATGACTGCAAGATCTCTAATGGATGCTTTTGATATGTCGTCGCGATTGGCAATTGCTGCGAGCTCGTTTGGCTCTAATCCAATGAGAATCTTTCCATCTAGCAATGCGATTGTTGCTGGAACGGCTCCGCCATTTCTAACTATAGATTCGCACTCTAGAGCGACGTCAAGATTTGAAGGACGCGGCAGACCATGGCTAATAATTGTAGATTCAAGCGCAACAATCGGTTTGCCTGTTTTTAAAGCCTGGGCAACCTCAGATGAATACTTTATTGCGTTGATCATGGACAAACTCTAATACACATTCGTGGGAAGATATGCACGTGCATTTATCCCAAATAACCCCTTCGATATTTTCTTCCCTTGGGTTAGATACCGCTGCGGATGAGTTAAATGTAGGAGTTTCTCCTATGGGGCGCGAACTACTTTTTCTAATTGATGGATTTGGGATAGACGTTCTTGAAAAGTATTCAACTGCCATGCCAACAATCTCGCGAATGATTAATCACGGTGTTATACAAACTGCATTTCCAACGACTACTGCTACATCGCTTGCAACTTTAACTACAGGTGTAATGCCAGGTTCGCATGGAATGCTGGGATACACAGTTCAAGTTCCACGAAGCGGAGGTCGGTTACTTAACGCTCTCAAATGGGATGAACGTGTTGATCCAGAAAATTGGCAGCCAGTTCAAACTCTCTTTCAAAGAGCTGCCCAACATGGAATTAACGTGACTCATGTTGCAGCAAAACGGTATGAAAACTCTGGATTTACTAGGGCAGTGTTTCGTGGGGCTCAATACAAAGGTGCAAATATTGCCGCCGATTTAGTGAGTGAAACTAAATCTGCACTACAAAAAACTCCTTCATTTGTTTATCTCTATGTTAATGATTTGGATTCGGCCGGGCACAGTGATGGTGTAGGAAGCACAAAATGGCTTGCAGCACTTACGTTGATTGATCAACTTGCTCAACAGTTAATGAAAGATGTTCCTAAGGGAACTCGAATTTGGATCACATCCGATCACGGTATGGTTAACGTGGAAGAAAAGATAATCATTGGACAGGGCAATCCTTTACTCAAAGGCGTCAATGTCATCGCAGGGGAGCCCCGTGCGCGCCATATATATCTTGACAGTGATAGCAAAAATGCTAGGGAAGATGTTGCCAACATTTGGAATGAGTTCTTGAAGGAAAAAGCATTGGTTTTAACTCGAGAAGATGCAATCGCCCGTGGAATTTTTGGGCAAGAAGTTAGTCAAGATGCAGTAGAGCGCATGGGTGAAGTTATTGCGATTGCACGTGGTGGTCTCGTTTTACTTGATCCAGATCGAGCGGAAAAGGAAGGCTCAATGGTGGGCCATCATGGCGGTGACAGTCAGATTGAATCTCAGGTTGGGTTATTTACAACAACGCTGAGTTAATTACTTTTCTTCGGGTTTGATTCCAAACATAATCTCATCCCAGCTTGGAACTTTAGCTCGCGCAGTAATTCCGTCACGGGATGCTTCATCATCTGGCTCTTCGCGAATGACTGCTAACCGTGGAACAAGAGGTGCAATCTTTTCTTCCTCAAACTTTTCATCATCGAAGTCATCAAAGTGATCTTTTTCTAATGTTGCGGCACCGTAATTCTCAGCGCTACGACGCTCTGAAGGGTGTGTTGAATCAGTGGCCACTAGACCTGGCTTTGAAATCTGACGAGGAGAGGGATCATCACCCATCATCCAGCGAGCATTCTCATCCATTGAGGCCAGTGAGCGTAGCAATGGATCAAAACTCCACTGGGCTACCCCAATACCGCCCGTGTGTGGATAGTGAAGCTCAACTGTCCAGATTCCGTTTTCTAATCGCCATGTATCCCAAGACAAACTTGATGCATCAATTCCACGAGGAGTAAGGCGCGAGGTAATCGTTGCAATTAAAGTTACGGGATCTCGATCAATTTCTTTTCGTACAACTATTTGCTGAGCTTGGTCAATTATGTAGATTCGTTCAGAAAGAATTGGACCTGCAAAGCGCTCAATTTTCTCTATCGAAACGTTGTACTCTCGAGAAATCTGTTCACTCGTTTGTCCAGTTCGAAGCAATCTTTGAATTTCTTTAATCGAAATTGTTGGTTCTGGATTATCTGGAACCGAGTTTAATCTTTGCTGATTTACAGTTGCGCGCAAAGTGTCACTAACGCGAAGGGTGTATTGCTCGCCTTCTTGATCACGCAAAGACAGATAGAGACCATCCTCGGTCCGTCCATCAAGTCGTAACTCAGTCACGAGCACGAGAGTAGCCGATGAGGGCCATAAAAACCTTGAAGTACGGAAGTGTGGCTAAGCAAGCTGCGATCATAAATCCCAAGGGGACCCAGTATGCAAAATCTGCGCCAAATTCATCAATGACCAGGCCCGATAGCGCACTGGCAATAGCACCACCTAATGGCATGCCGGCTACGACCCAGGTCAAGGTTTCAGTAATTTGCTCTGTCGGAACTGCCGCTTCTGCAACTCCGTATGCACTAATGACAAGTGGCGCAACTGCAAATCCGTTAAAGAACAGTGCAACTGAAAGCCAGAACAAAGAATGCACAAACAACATTGGAATTGACAAGAGTGTGAGTGCAAACAAAAAGATTAAAAAGCGTGCAGCACTCGATATCTTCCACTTAATCGCTCCAGCTAAAATTGCAGCAACTGCGCTTCCGCATGCCCATATCGCAAGTAAGATTCCCGCTTTGTCTTCTTGGCCTCTGGTTTGAACAAAAGCAACTGTGACGATTGCAATGGATCCAAAGAATCCACCCAATAAAACGGTGGGAAGAACAACCGCCTGTACTTGTCTGTTTCTAATCACTGCTGGATGCGGATCAACAATTCTTTTTGGTGTAGCCGGTGGTTCAGTAGATTTTTGCATCACAAAAAGTGGCACACCCACGGCCATAAACAGCATGCCGACGATAATGCCAGCCGCCGGTGCAATAGAGGTTGCGCACGCAGTAACAATGATTGGTCCTGCAATGAAAACAACCTCATCCATCAAAGCTTCAAATGAATAGGCCGTGTTTACGATATGGCGATCGCTCTCATCTTCGGCAGTTGTTGATTTATCTGGGCTCAAGATGTGCAACCAGCGGCGCCGAACGAGACCGCCTGTATTGACAGAAAAGCTTTCGGCAAAAATTATTGCCACAAACCACGTCCAGGTTGGAGTCTGATTGAGAACTAAAAAAGTAAATATAAAAAGCCCTGCAATCTTTAAGGGCACTATGCGGATTAACATCGCACTTTGTCCAATGCGATCTGCCACTCGTGACCAAGCAGGAGTTGCAATAGACATGACTACAGATGCTGCAGCGCTTAGTCCACCTGCGATTGCGTAAGAGCCATTGACCGAGACAACGATAAAAACCAGAGCAAGAGAGTCCATTGAAATTGGCATTCGAGCAATAACCCCTGGGATAGAAAATCTCAAACCCCCAGGTGTGCGCATTAAGGTCGAATATGCAGTGAACATGGGCATTAGTCTAGACCGCGGTTACACTCGTACCATGACAGATTCCAAGACTTTGTTAGATCTTGCACTCACAATCGCACGTGATGCAGGTGATTTGTTGATGGATCGACCAGCATCATGGGATTTAACATCTAAATCAACTGCCATAGATATTGCAACACAGATGGACCTAGCAAGTGAGAAGTTAATTGTTCAAGCGATTTTAAAGGCTAGACCAGATGATGGAATTATTGGAGAAGAGGGTGCTTCTCGGGCTTCTAAGAGTGGAATTACATGGGTCATTGATCCAGTCGATGGAACGGTGAATTATTTCTATGGTCTTCCAGGCTGGTGTGTATCGATTGCTGCAAAAGATGCCAATGGAACTTTGGTCGGGGTAGTTCATTCACCTACCGTTAATTCGACATGGCATGCATCAAAAGGCAACGGAGCATTTCTAAATAATGTGAAGATTGCATGTAACGATCCTGTTGAATTAAATCGTGCACTCATTTCTTCGGGCTTTGCCTATGATGTATCAAATCGCATTGAGCAGTTAAAAATCGTTAACGTCCTTTTGCCAAAAATTCGAGATTTGCGTCGAATAGGCTCTGCTGCTGCCGACATATGTCATGTTGCGACTGGTTTAGTTGATGGTTACTTTGAAACAGGATTATTTGAGTGGGATTTGGCTGCCGCCCAGCTAATTGCTCAAGAGGCTGGGGCCACAGTTAGTACACGCAAGTGGCACGGACTTGATCTGACCGTGGCGGCAGGTCCTCACCTGTATCAGCAGTTAAACGCTCAAATTCCTGAGTAAGTGCAGGCCTGAGGCTCGATTTACGCTTACAACCCTGTCTGTGGCACAATACGCAATCTGCACCGCCAAAGCGCGTGCTTAATTAAAATGACAAAAGGATCGAAAATATGAACATTCTTGATGCAGTAGATGCAGCCTCGCTGCGCAAAGACATCCCACAGTTTCGCGCTGGTGATGAGCTCAAGATCCATGTTCGCGTTATCGAAGGTAACAAGAGCCGTCTTCAGGTTTTCCAAGGAATTGTCATCCGTCGTCAAGGAGATGGCGTTCGCGAGACTTTCACTATCCGTAAAGTTTCATACGGTGTAGGAGTAGAGCGTACTTTCCCAGTACACACTCCAGTTATCGAAAAAATTGAATTAGTTAAGAAGGGCGAAGTTCGTCGCGCCAAGTTGTACTACCTTCGCGATCTTCGGGGTAAGGCTGCAAAGATCCGCGAAAAGCGCGATGGTGTCGAAGGGTACGGAGATGGAATTCTTTCAACTCCAGTGGCCGAAGTTGTTGCTGCGCCTGTTGAACAAGAAGTTGTGGCAGAACCAGTTGCGCTCGCACAAGAAGTTGTTGCGCAGCCAGCAGAGGCAGTTGCACAAGATGCAGTAGAAGCAAGTGCAGAAGTTGCACAGGCAGATGAGCAATCTTCAGATGCACAGGCAGTTGCTTCATCTGATGAAGAACCTAAAGCCTAGTAACTTCCTTCATTTCAATGCGAAAAAAGGGATCACTCCTTAAGGAGCTCCCAATCCTGATAGTTGTTGCATTAGTTGTCTCACTTTTTATTAAGAGTTTTCTTGTTCAGTTTTTCTACATTCCATCGGGATCAATGGAAAACACATTACAAATTCAAGATCGAGTTGCGGTCAATAAAGTTCCATTTATCTCTGACAATATAAAGCGCGGAGATATCGTCGTATTTCGCGATCCAAATAACTGGCTTCCAGAAAACATAGAAAACTCAAGCAACTCACTTACTGCCAAGGCCAAGAACCTTCTAGTCACGGTCGGAGTTCTACCCAACCCTGCTAAGCAGTATTTAGTTAAAAGAGTTATTGGTGTCCCAGGAGATCAAGTTGTTTGTTGCACGGCAAGTGGAAAACTCTCCATTAATGGTAAAGAAGTAACCGAACCTTATATCTATGGAGGAGATGCTCCATCTGATATGAAATTTGATGTGACAGTACCCGAAGGAAAACTATGGGTATTAGGTGATCACCGCGCAGCAAGTGCCGACTCTAGATACCATCAAGAAGATATCAATAGTGGATTTGTTCCACTCAAGAGTGTTTCTGGTCGAGTGGTGGCCGTTATCTGGCCTTTTAAGAATTTAACATACGTTCCAAGAGTAGACGTCACGAAGTAGCCCTTGAAGGTTATAGAGCAACTACTAACTGCTGCAGGTATCGCTCCCATCGCAGGAGTAGATGAAGCAGGGCGAGGTGCATGTGCAGGTCCATTAGTCGTTGCATCGGTCGTGCTCAACGATCCATTTGCACCTGAATTATCTCCAGTTCGTGATTCAAAAGAGTTATCAGAGAGTAAGCGAGAGATAGTTTTTGATTTGATTCAAAAGTATGCAACATCAATAAGTGTTGTAGTTGTCTCTTCGCAAGAAGTTGATGCACGGGGCGTACACGCTGCAAACTTAGATGGAATGCGCCGTGCGGTACTTGGATTAAACATTGAACCTGCATACGTCTTAACAGATGGATATGCCATCGAAGGATTAGGAGTACCCAACTTAGCTGTTTGGAAGGGCGATCAAGTTGTTGTTTCTATTAGCGCCGCCTCGATTATTGCCAAAGTTACAAGAGATCGCATCATGAGAGATCTCGATTTGAAGCATCCAGAGTATGGATTTGCAGGACATAAGGGCTACATCACCGCGGGGCACACACAAGCGTTGGAAAAACATGGCCTGACATCACATCATCGAACTTCATTTTCAAACATTGCAGCGCTCATCCACAAGTAATTCCGTTTATATTTTCGTGTTGGTGAAAGAACTTATCCTCGCCAATCATGGAGAAGATAACAAATAATCAAACAGGTGCAATTGGCGAAGAGGCCGTTGTTCAATTTTTGTCATCAAAAAACACTGAGATCGTAGAGAGAAATTGGCGAATTCGCGAAGGTGAAATTGACATCATCGCACTTGGTTCTGGTGGAGTTTTTTCTTTTGTTGAGGTCAAGACCCGAAGAACTTCTGCTTTTGGTCATCCACTTGAAGCCATTAATTCTGAAAAATCCTATCGAATGCAACGACTTGCACTGGCATGGCTGGCAACTCACGGATGCTTAGGGTGCGACTACCAAATAGATGCCGCTGCTGTTTTGCTCTCACCAGATGGTTCATGTTCGATTGATTACCGAGAAAATATTCTATGAGCCTTGCACAGACAAAATCTGTTGCACTCCTTGGACTTGATGGTCATGTAGTAAATGTTGAAGTAGATATTGCAGATGGACTTCCGGGATACTCATTGCTAGGGCTGCCTGATGCAGCGTTATCGGAGTCTCGAGACCGAGTTCGCAGTGCGATCGTAAATTGTGGAGAGATGTGGCCTAATCGCAAAGTCACGGTTTCATTGTCACCGGCATGGTTACCAAAGAGTGGTTCTAGTTTTGACCTTGCAATTTGCATCACGCTGTTATCGGCTCAAGAAACTATCCCTGTAGAACGAATTGAAAAAATTGTCTTTTTAGGTGAACTTTCATTAGATGGACACATCCGACCTGTTCGTGGAGTACTACCTTCTTTGATTGCAGCTTTCAAAGCAGGGATGCGAACTGCAGTGGTGCCTACTGCAAATGCACAAGAGGCACAGCTCTTGCAATCGATGACAATAATTCCGATGGAGCACCTGAGAGATGTATTACTTTGGCTTCGAACAGGGGAGCGAGAGACCATTGAAAAAATTGAGTTGAAGTGGGAGAGCACTGACTCAAGATTGGATTTCGCAGATGTTGCCGGTCAAAGTTCGGCCAGATTAGCAGCAGAGATAGCAGCAATTGGTGGTCATCACATTTTATTGATTGGCCCACCCGGTGCAGGCAAAACAATGATTGCCGAACGAATTCCAACGATCATGCCTGCTTTAAGCATTGAACAGGCAATCGAAGTTACTGCAGTACATTCAATCGCAGGTACATTGCTGCAACGCTCACCTGTTTCACTGCTAGCACCAATCATTTCACCTCACCACACAACAACTCGTGTAGCCATGGTGGGTGGTGGTTCACATGTGATTAAACCTGGTGCGTGCTCGTTGGCACACAATGGAGTCTTATTCATTGATGAAGCACCAGAGTGTGCTTCAGGAGTTTTAGATTCTCTAAGACAGCCATTGGAATCTGGAACAGTTACAATTGCTCGTAGCATTGGGAATTTAACTTTTCCGGCGCAGTTTCTACTTGTTCTTGCCGCTAACCCTTGTCCGTGTGGAAAATTCACTGGGCGTGGACGCAATTGCACATGTACCGCGCAACAAGTCAGGCGCTACTTAGGCAAATTATCTGGAC
>CAEZTK010000032.1_pt1 | contig 10202 bp, 9 predicted proteins | sample 7264201 | NCBI WGS metagenome assembly CAEZTK01 (sample SAMEA6813801, study PRJEB35770) | uncultured Actinomycetes bacterium | biome: Freshwater; feature: Freshwater reservoir; material: water | place: Czech Republic | collected 2015-06-16 | depth 0.5m m
TATCTCGGCTGCAACGAAAAATGATGCGATAAGAATTAGTGCGGCAATTACGCCAAGGTCAAACAGAAGTGAAGTAAACGATTCAGGCTCCATTATGGTCCAAGTATACGATCAATTAACCTCAAGTGGCGATGAATTTAGCCTTAGCCCATCGCAACTTTGAGGTTGGCATCGATTGAATTTAGGAATTCCTGCGTCGTTTGATACGGGGCATCCTTAGAGATCAATAGTGCAAGATCCTTAGTCATCTTTCCTTCTTCAACAGTTTGAATGCAGACGCGTTCAAGAGTTGCACAAAACTTTGCCAACTCAGGGTTGTTATCAAGAAGCGCTCGGTGCGCTAAACCCTGTGTCCACGCAAAAATTGAAGCGATTGGATTAGTTGAGGTTGCTTTACCTGCTTGGTGATCGCGATAGTGACGAGTAACCGTTCCATGCGCTGCCTCTGATTCACAGATCTTTCCATCTGGAGTCATTAAGACTGATGTCATCAGGCCAAGTGAACCGTAACCCTGTGCGACAGTGTCAGATTGAACATCACCATCGTAGTTCTTACATGCCCAAACATAACCACCCTCTAAGCGAAGTGACATGGCAACCATGTCATCGATGAGGCGGTGTTCATACCAAATTCCAGCTGCATCAAATTTTGCTTTGAACTCTGCTTGGAAGATTTCTTCAAAAATATCTTTGAAGCGACCATCGTATGCCTTAAGAATTGTATTCTTTGTTGAAAGGTACACAGGAAACTTTCGAAGCAAACCATAGTTAAGTGATGCGCGAGCAAAGTCACGAATTGAATCATCAACGTTGTACATTGCCATGGCTACACCTGAAGACTCAAAGTTAAATACTTCGTGAGTTGTTTGAGCAGATCCATCTTCAGGTACAAATGAAATAGTTAGCTTTCCAGGGCCTGGAACCTTGAAATCAGTGGCACGGTACTGGTCTCCAAATGCGTGACGACCAATAACAATTGGCTTTGACCAGTGTGGAACTAACCGTGGAACGTTGCTAATGATAATTGGTTCACGGAAAATTACGCCTCCAAGAATGTTTCTAATAGTTCCATTTGGGGACTTCCACATCTTCTTGAGACCAAACTCTTCAACACGCGCCTCATCAGGTGTAATTGTTGCGCACTTGATTCCAACACCGTGCTTTTGAATTGCCCGGGCAGAGTCAATTGTTACCTGATCATCTGTTGCATCACGATTTTCCATCCCTAAGTCGTAATACTCAAGATTTACATCCAAGTAAGGCAAGATCAATGAGTCCTTGATAAATTGCCAGATAATTCTGGTCATCTCATCGCCATCTAACTCAACGACGGTGCCTGACACTTTAATCTTGGACATTCTTACTCCTTAGTGATCTCTTTGGTTTATCAAACTATTCTTTGCTAATAGTCTTTCTTTTCTTACAAGTCTTACAATTTTTGCAATCCTTACAATTTTTATTGGTCTAATTGGTCAAATAGGCTCTTACAGGGTCTGAACATCTGCTTGCTTTGCACGAACAGCCTCAGCTGCCTCTTTCAAGGCTGCAACTTCAGAATCTGTCAGTGATCCCTCAACGATTTTTACAACACCCGTGCGACCGATCTGTGCTTCAACACCAAGGTAAACACCAGAGATTCCATACTCTCCATCAACCCAAGCGCACACTGGCATTACTGCACCTGAATCTTCGATGACAGCTTTTGCCATACGTGCAGCAGCTGCAGAAGGTGCATAGTAAGCAGATCCAGTCTTTAGCAATGCAACAACTTCTGCTCCACCATTACGTGTGCGATCAACCAGTTCTGCGATCTCACTTTCTGAGAGAAGCTCTGCTAGTTGCTTACCGTTAACAGTGCAACGACTTGGCACTGGAACCATTGTGTCACCGTGTGATCCCAGAGTTAAGGTCTTAACTGCACTGACTTTTACTCCAAGTTTTTCTGCAACAAAATTTGTAAAGCGCGCAGTATCCAACATGCCAGCTTGACCCATTACGCGATTCTTTGGAAATTTAGTTGCGATCTGAGCGAGGGCTGTCATTTCATCAAGTGGATTTGATACAACAATGATGACTGCACTTGGTGAGTGCTTTGCAATATTTTCTGCTACACCGCGCACGATTCCTGCATTAACTCCAATTAAATCCATGCGACTCATGCCCGGCTTACGGGGAAGACCTGCAGTAATTACTACAACATCTGAGTTTGCTGTTGCTTCATAGCCAGCACCTTCGGGGGTAGTGGTTGCTCCAATAATCTTGGTTTCAAATCCTTCAATTGAGCGAGACTGGTTCATGTCTAAAGCCAAGCCTTCTGACTTACCTTCGAGAATATCCGTTAAAACCACGGTATCGAAAATGTCGTACTCAGCTAAACGAAGCGCTGTTGTTGAACCATAAAATCCTGCACCAACTACTGTGACTTTCCCAGCCATCCTGACCCCGTTCATGTAAATCTGCGAATGGGTGAACTCTACCGCCCGCGAGGAAGTGCAATTGCCAGAACAAAAAGGGCTATGGCGATTGCAAGCGGAATATAAAACTCAAGACTGCGAAAATTCCGAGATTTAAGTGCGATGCCAGCTGTTCCAATGGCAATAAAAAGTGATCCGCCTCGCACTATCCCAAAGGCGCCAAGCCCAACTCCCAAGGCTACTGCGCCATAACTCAAAAGTGAAATGAACCGCTCATTTAACTGCATGCATCAACCACATTTTTCAGGAGCATCGCACGAGTCATTGGTCCTACCCCACCAGGCATTGGTGCAAAGAAAGATGATTTTGCAATTGCGCTTGGATCAATGTCACCGACTAATCCAGATTCAATACGTGAAATTCCGACATCAATTACAACAGCGCCTTCTTTAATCATCTCTGCTTTGAGAAAATTTGCCTGTCCAATTGCAGCAATCACAATGTCGGCAGATAACGTGTGCACTTTCAATTCTTTCGTTCCGGTATGAGTAAGCGTTACAGTCGCGTTTTCTTTCTTACGCGTTAGCAAAAGTCCAAGTGGGCGACCAACAGTGATGCCTCGTCCAATTACAGTGATATTTGCACCCTGTGTTGGAATTGAATAATGATCAAGAAGTTCAACAATAGCTCTAGGTGTACATGGAATTGGGCCACTAAAGCCTGCAACTAAGCGTCCTAAATTCAGAGGATGTAAACCATCAGCATCCTTTTTTGGATCGATCGCCTCAAGTATTTTTTGTGTATTCATACCAGTAGGTAGTGGAAGTTGAACGATGAATCCCGTGCACTCTTGTGAGTTATTTAAGTCAGTTATCGCGGCAAGAACATCTTTTTCAGTTGCAGTATCTGGTAGATCGACTCGGATGGAATTAATGCCAACATCATTGCAATCGCGATGCTTTCCTGAGACATATGAAAGTGAACCTGGATCTTGGCCTACTAGTATTGTTGCCAGACCTGGAAAAACACCTTCTGAATTTAACTTCGAGACGCGCTTGGAAAGGTCGGCTTTGATGGTTGTAGCCAAAGCTTTGCCATCTAATAACTGTGCGCTCATGGCACTATCGTATCGACTCAGGCGCATCAGAAATGTCGAACATCAATGAGTTGTTAGGCCGTCCAAGGCGAATTATGGCGCCTACTGCCTTTCTTTCTTTTTTTATGCCATTCCGGATACAAGATTTCTTACGTTCGTTTGAACATTCTAGGTCCGTAGATTGCTAACAGGGCTCCCAAACCAAGTTGAAGAGTAATTGCTGCCGTGAACTTCCATGGTGATGTTCCAACTGCCGACATTGCCTCGGTGATCAAAGCACCACTTGCTGAGTATCCCACAAATGCAGAAATCAAAACTGCAACAATAAAACTCTGTACCAATACTTTCTGTTTCAACTCTACTGTCCAAGAGACAAGTAATGCTCCTGCAAAAACAACAACACAAATTCCAAGTAGGGAGATGAGAGATTCATTCTTTGGTAGTGCGCCAAGAATTGGCATTGCTGGAATTTTGTCTAAATCAAAAGAGATTGGAGAGACAATTGTTTGCGAACCTACGGCAAAACCTACTCCAGAAAAATACGCCAGGGTCGAGACAATCGCATTTGGTAGATAGAGAATATTGAGCAGTAGAAGTAAGAATCCACCGAAAATTCCTGGCTGAAGTACCAAGGTTAGATTCTTTACCATTTCCACATTAATCAAGAGGGCAATTCCAAGAGCAATAGCACTTATCCCAAGTAAGAGAGCAATAATGCGCGATCCAAATAAAAATCCTTGCCCTAATGATGTGCGACGAGCCACTGTTGCAGAAGTAATGAGTGCAAATGGAAATACATAGATAAATGCAAAATACCAGACTGGAATCACTTCATCTGTTTTTGAAAAAATAGAAGCAAGCAAGGCAAATGTTGAGTAAAGGAAAGAGAATGCGACACGGGCAGGAGCGATCAAAGACGTATCTCCATCTAGGCGATCTACCGTGCGGGAGATTCCATTTCGAATAGCAAGTATGGGAAAGACAAGTGCTCCCAATGGAAGATAAGAAAGATGACCTGCTACTGCTGAAGATCCAAGATTTAAATCAAATGGTATTTGGTGAGAACCAATCCAAATCCATAATGCTGCACGTAGTGGATCTCCGGTGTTTCCAGTTGCACTTCCAGCTGTTGACCAGGCAATGAGTGCAATAAAAGATGTTGGAAGTAGTAGCCATGCAATACTGCGCAAAACTTGGGGAAATGCTGCTCCAAGTACGCGCAACACCATTGTTATCGACCCATGATTGCCCGTAATAACCGGGCTGTTTCACTAGGTGTTTGGCCAACCTTTACACCAGCGGCTTCTAACGCATCTTTTTTACCTTGAGCAGTACCGGATGAACCAGAAACGATTGCACCAGCATGTCCCATTGTTTTACCTTCCGGGGCAGTAAAGCCAGCGATATAACCAACAACTGGCTTTGTCACATACTCAGAGATAAATGCTGCTGCACGCTCTTCGGCATCTCCACCGATTTCACCAATCATCACGATTGCTTCTGTATTGGGATCGTCTTGAAATGCTCGCAAACAATCAATGTGCGTTGTGCCAATAACTGGATCTCCACCAATTCCAACTGCGGTACTAAATCCAATGTCACGAAGCTCGTACATCATTTGATACGTCAAAGTTCCTGATTTTGAGACAAGTCCAATTGGTCCTGCCCCAGTTATGTCTGCAGGGATAATTCCTACATTTGATTTGCCTGGGCTAATTAATCCAGGACAGTTAGGTCCAATAATCTGTGTGGTTCCTACACTTTGTGCATAGGTATAAAAACTTGCAGAGTCATGAACTGGAATGCCTTCAGTGATAACAACAGCTAAAGGCATTTTGGCATTAATCGCATCGATCACAGCCGCCTTAGCAAATTTAGGTGGAACGAAAATCACGGAATCATTTGCACCTGTTGCAGCCATTGCCTCGGCGACAGTGTTAAACACGGGAAGATTATGACCTTCAATTTCTACAACCTGGCCACCTTTTCCTGGCGTAACTCCACCAACGATATTGGTGCCAGATACCAACATTCGTCTGGTGTGCTTTGTGCCTTCCGAACCTGTCATGCCCTGGACAATAACTTTGCTGGATTCGTTGATGAAGATTGTCATTACTTTGCCGCCAATTCTGCAGCACGATTAGCTGCGCCATCCATAGTGTCAGCTTGTTCTACAAGAGGGTGGGCTGCTGCTTTAAGAATTGCACGACCTTCAATTACATTGTTGCCATCTAGGCGCACAACAATTGGTTTAGTTGCTTTTGGACCAAGTAATTCAAGTGCTTGAACTATTCCATTTGCTACTGAATCACAGGCGGTAATTCCTCCAAAAACATTGACGAAGACACTCTTCACATCTTTATCACCGAGAATAATAGATAAACCATCGGCCATTATCTGAGCAGATGCTCCACCACCGATGTCTAAGAAATTTGCTGGTCGCACTCCCCCATGTTTTTCTCCTGCGTATGCAACTACATCTAGCGTGCTCATAACCAACCCTGCACCATTGCCAATAATTCCAACTTCGCCATCTAATTTGACGTAGTTAAGCCCTTTTTCTTTTGCAGCTGCCTCGAGAGGATTTTCACCGGCCTCATCAACTAAACCTTGATGATCTGGTTGCCTAAAATCTGCGTTTTCATCCAGAGTCACCTTGCCATCTAAAGCAATGATCTTTCCGTCAGATGTTTTCACTAATGGATTAACTTCAACCAGAGTTGCATCTTCGCTTTGGAAAACCTCCCAAAGTTTAAGCAATACATCGGCTACTTGATCAGCAACTTCTGCTGGAAACTGTGCTGCTGCGACTATCTCTTTTGCTTTTGCAGAAGAAATTCCATCAACAGCAGATACAGGAATCTTTGCCAATTTTTCAGGAGCCGTGTGAGCTACCTCTTCGATATCCATTCCACCAGAGACTGATGCCATGACAAGAAAAGTTCTATTGGATCGATCAAGAAGTATTGCTAAGTAATACTCAGCTTCGATCGGTGCTGCCGCTGCGATCATTACAGTGCGAACAGTGTGCCCTTTTATATCCATTCCAAGGATTGCAGATGCTTTTTCTCGCGCGTCCTTTGGATTTTCGGCCAGCTTAACTCCACCGGCTTTTCCGCGGCCTCCAACTTTTACTTGTGCCTTAACAACAACTTTTCCACCAATAGTCTCTGCAGCTTTTTCTGCCTCGTCGGCAGTTGTAGCAATCGCAGCGGCGAGAACTGGCACCCCATGCTTTTCAAAAATATCGCGGGCTTGGTATTCGAAAAGATCCACTAAATCTTCCAATCAGTTGTAATGGGACAATCAGTTGTTGCGGGCTAATCCTAGAGCTTCTCAACCGGTGCATAACGCAGAAGTAAACGCTTCTCTCCGTATTGACCAAAATTAATTGTCGCTTCTGCTTTGTCACCCGCACCAGCAACAGCGACAACTGTACCTAAACCAAATGTGTCATGTGACACACGCTGACCTACGGCTAACTCCATTGCCATGCTCTTCTTACCTGTGGCCCTTGGTGGTGGCGCAGATGCAATCCTAGGTTTTTTTGTCATCGATGAGATCAATGAGTCCGATGATTGATTGCGCCAAACAATGACATCTTCTGGAATTTCATCGAGGAAGCGCGATGGTGGATTGTAATTTGGAGCTCCCCATGTTGATCGATACTCCGCACGTGAAATATAAAGTCTTTCTCGCGCTCGAGTTAAACCAACATATGCCAATCGGCGTTCTTCTTCGATCTCATCTTTATCATCAAATGTTCGAGAGTGTGGAAAAATTCCATCCTCCATTCCAGTCAAAAACACTGTTGGAAATTCCAAACCTTTTGCGGTGTGCAAGGTCATCATTGTTACAACACCACCGTGATCATCACCTTCTGGAATTTCATCCGCATCGGCAACCAGCGAGACTTTTTCTAAAAATCCCGCAAGTGAAATCTCTTCGTCTTCGCCTAACTCTTCAAATGAGCGCTCTTCGTACTCCATAGAAACCGCTACGAGTTCCTTCAAGTTTTCGACCCGAACTTCATCTTGTGGGTCTGTGCTCTCTGCTAACTCCTTTAAAAGCCCTGACTGTTCTAATGCTGCCTCAACAATTACTGATGGCTTAACTTTTGCCTCAACTAATACACTTAATGCCGAAATCATTGAGGTGAATTCACTAATTGCCTGTGACGCTCGGGCTGGTACGGAAGTAATTTCACTACATCTAAGCAGTCCTTGCCAGAATGAGATTCCACAACTTTGTGCAAATTGATCCACATAGTCCAATGAAGTATCACCAATTCCACGTTTTGGAATGTTGATAATCCTGCGAAGTGATATCTCATCTTCACAGTTTGCAAGCACTCGTAGATATGCCAACAAGTCTTTTACTTCGCGACGTTCATAAAATCGAAGCCCGCCCACTACTTTGTATGGAAGGGCCATTCGCATAAATACCTCTTCAAAAACGCGAGATTGAGCATTAGTACGATAGAAAATTGCAGTCTCTCCAGGAGTTGAATTTCCATCTCTCTGGAGTGATCTAATCTCATCTGCAATAAAGTTTGCTTCGTCGTGTTCGCTTTCTGCCACATAACCTGTCAGTGGTGATCCAGCACCTGCATCTGACCAGAGGTTTTTCTCTTTTCGACTTTCATTTTTAGTTATAACTGCATTTGCAGCATTTAATATGTTTTGAGTAGATCGATAGTTCTGTTCAAGCAAAACTGTCGTTGCATTTGGATAGTCCATTTCAAACTGGAGAATATTTCGAATTGTCGCGCCACGAAATCCGTAGATGGATTGATCTGCATCTCCAACAACGCACAATTCGGCTGGGGCAGAACCGTCTAACTCTGTTCCAACGAGCTCCTTCACCAATATGTACTGTGCATGATTTGTATCTTGATACTCATCAATTAATACATGTCGAAATCTAGACCTAAACCTTGCTTTAGCTTCCGGAAATCGTTGTAGAACTTCGACCGTTTTTAATATCAGGTCATCAAAATCCATTGCATTGGCTCTCATTAAGCGGCCTTGGTAGATCGTGTAGACATCTGCAACAACTTGTTCAAATTGATTGGATGCGGCTTTCAAATAATCCTGTGGAGAGAGAAGTTCATTTTTAGCATTTGAGATTATGGATTGAAATGCTCGGGCTGGATAGCGCTTAGGATCAAGGTTTAACTCTTTTGCAACTATTGTGATGAGGCGCTGTGAATCTGCAGAGTCGTAGATACTAAAAGTATTGCTATAGCCAAGTCGAACTGCTTCTTGTCGCAATATTCGCACACATGCCGAGTGAAAGGTAGAAACCCACATGGACTTTGCAACTGAGCCAACTAATTCTCCAACTCGTTCCTTCATTTCACCGGCGGCCTTATTTGTAAAAGTAATTGCCAAAATCTCATACGGTGCAACGTTTCGACGCGCCATCAGGTATGCGATTCTTCGCGTTAGCACTCGAGTTTTTCCAGATCCAGCACCAGCGACAACTAAAAGTGGACCACCAGCATGTGTAACCGCCGCGCTTTGTTGAGGGTTAAGCCCCACCAGTAACGGATCGATTTCATTCATAGGAGGCATTCTATTAGGGTTCAACTATGGAACCGATCGCCGATAGTGAAATTGAGCGCGTCTTAGTTATTAGCGCTCATCCAGATGATTCAGACTTTGGTGCATCAGGAACGATTGCTCAGTGGGTTAAAAAAGGAATTGAAGTCTCTTATGTTTTTTGTACTAATGGAGATCAGGGCGGTGAAGATTCCGGGTTTACGAAGGAAGAAATGCCCGCTATTCGTCAGCGCGAACAACGATTAGCTGGTGCAGAAATTGGTGTCACAGATATTACTTTTCTAAATTATGTAGATGGTCACTTACAAGCAACAATCGAACTTCGAAAAGACATAGTTCGACAAATTCGACGCACCCGACCTGATCGAATTGTGTGCCAAAGTCCAGAGCGTAATTGGGATCGAATTGGTGCGAGCCATCCTGACCATTTAGCTGCAGGTGAAGCTGCTGTGCAGGCGGTGTACCCAGATGCACGAAATCCCTTTGCATTTACGGACTTACTGGAGAAAGAAAACCTTGCACCCTGGCGCGTTAGAGAAATCTGGATTATGGGCTTTGCAAACCCAGATCACTGGGTTGATATCACCGATACTTTTGACCTAAAGCTTGCAGCCCTTCATGCCCATGTTTCTCAGACAGCACAGAACAAAGAGTTAGAGGTTATGTTGCGAGACTGGGGCCAACGCAATGCTGGATTTGGCGGTCTTCCTGATGGTCGCTTAGCTGAATCATTTAAGATTGTTTACACCGGCTAATGCTGTACATTCGTTACTTTTTAATTTAGTTTGAAACAACAACTTTTTCTATAGAGATCATTTGGCGAGGAGCTCCCTCTAACCCACCGCCTTGTACGCCCATTTTTGCAATTGCTTTTACAATTTCCAGACCTTCAGTAATTGTTCCCCAAATTGTGTAATTGGCTTTAATCAACGTTGTATCAGCATAAACAAGAAAAAATTGACTTCCGTTTGTTCCGGGTCCTTTATTCCACATCGCAACCGTGCCTTCTGGATAATTCCCCTTTGCACCGATAGGAAGGTTCTCATCTTGGAATACAAACTTTGGTCCACCCTTACCGGTGGCAGTTGGATCTCCACACTGTAAAACGAATGCGCCACGGTTGATTAA
>CAEZTK010000040.1_pt1 | contig 8655 bp, 6 predicted proteins | sample 7264201 | NCBI WGS metagenome assembly CAEZTK01 (sample SAMEA6813801, study PRJEB35770) | uncultured Actinomycetes bacterium | biome: Freshwater; feature: Freshwater reservoir; material: water | place: Czech Republic | collected 2015-06-16 | depth 0.5m m
AAACGAGAGAGATTGATAATCTCTTGAACTAAGTCTGTTAACCGTTTTGATTCAATCTGCATTCTTGTTGCAAACTTTGTAACTGCCTCCGGATCATCTTTTGCACCAAGTACCGCCTCGCTGAGAAGTAGTAGCGCTCCGATAGGTGTTTTTAACTCATGAGAAACATTCGCAACAAAATCTCTGCGCACGTCTTGAATTCTTTGTGCTTGACTCTCATCTGAGAGCAAAACAAGAACCAGTTGTTCCTTAATCAGTGGGATGACATTTACCGTTAACTCATGACGGCCTTCTCCAATGGGGCCACGGGGAACTTCGATGGTGCCAGTTTGCTTTACATTGGTACGTCTGACCACTCTGATGATTGCCAGTAATTCTTGACTCTGAATGAGTCCATCTCGCAAAATTCCAATGTGATCGATGTTTTCGCTAGCAAAGACAATCACTTCACCCGGAGCCAGCACCAAGGCGTTTTGGTCTAATTGGCCCAGTGCTTCAAGCAGGACTGGGGGCAGGGCATTGGGCTCCAAAACCGGTGATTCCTTGCGGAAAAGCCTCATATGGCGATCCTATAGCCCCCCTCAGGCGCGTCACCTTAGTTTGCCTTTTGTTCACCTGATCATCTGCATTTATTCACTACTATCGCGTACCTTTAGCCCATGGCACTTATTAGATCAGTCTTTCAGGATGAACTAGATAGCGTCTCGCAATCACTCGTTGATCTATGCGAGAAAGTCTCGGGCACAATTCAAAAAGCTACTCAATCAATTTTGACTTCCGATTTGAAGTTGGCTGAAGAGATCATTGCATCAGATGTCACCATCGATGACTTCCAGCATGATTTAGATGCCCGAATCATCGATATTGTGGCTCGACAGCAGCCAGTGGCCTCAGATTTGCGAGCGCTCGCTACAGCCTTGCGTATGAGCGCCGATCTCGAGCGTATGGGAGATATGGCCCACCACGTCGCAAAAATCACCAGACTTCGCCATCCACAGTCTGCGATTCCAGCCGAGCTGCATCCAATTTTTGATTCACTGGGCAAGGCAGCAGAAAAAATTGCCAAGAAAACTGCCCTCGTTATCGGTACTCGCGATACAAATATGGCCCTTGAAATTGAAAGAGATGATGACGAGATCGATGATCTACATCGCCAACTTATCTCGGCACTGGTTGCACCAAACTGGAAGCATGGCGTGGAAACGGCCGTAGATTTAACGCTGCTGGGCCGATACTACGAGCGCTACGCCGACCATGCGGTTTCAGTCTCACGTCGCGTCTACTTCTTAGTCACCGGTAAATTCGCTTAATTCGGGCTTAAATTAGTTGGGGCAACCGCACTACCGACTCAATTAAATAGCCCTTCTTGTCACCCCTTTAGGGGTGAGGATTAGTTGAATTCTCCTTCTTTTTCGGCGGAAAATAACCCTATGAAGAAGTTTGAGACTGCCCCACCAGAGCCAAGTATCTCAAGGAGTCTTAAGCCAAGCCTTCCAGCCAACTTCATTTCAAGGCCGCAACTGTTTAATCTTTTTGAAAAAAATGTTCCTGGTGTAACTGTTGTTGTAGCACCAGCCGGATATGGAAAAACTTCTTTAGTTTCTGAATGGGCCCAAAGTAATGAGCGACCAACTATCTGGCTTTCAATGGATCCTAGAGATTCCATTCAAAGTTTTTTTGAGCAGATAGCATTTTCAATTCGCCAAGCTATTCCAGATTTCCAGTTTGATCCTGATTCTCACATATCAAAGGATCCGCAAGTTCAAATGAGGGAATTAATCGAGGCTGCCCGATCAGTCAAGCAAGCAATTAACTTTGTGATCGATAAAGGAACCATTGACAATCCTGCTGTTTCTAAATTTGGCCAAGTTTTAATTGATAATCTCCCAGAAAATTCTCACCTAGTCTTAATTCGCAGACAAACGCCTGAGTATTCACTTAACCGTTACGCAAGTTTAGGAAACTACAGCCTGATCAATGTGGAAGACCTAAAACTTTCTGAAAGTGAAATTGCAGCAATTGCAAAAATTAATGAGGTTGATTTTGAAGATCCCAAAAATCGAGGACTTATTGAAAAATGTGAAGGCTGGCCAGCGGCGGTACAGCTATTAACAAGATCGATGGGTAGATCGCAGATTTTAAAGTTTGAACAGATGGATAAAAGCGATCCACTCATTGCTTTAACTCAAGAAGTTTTTAAAAACCTCAAACAATCTGAGCAATCCATTTTAATTAGATTGAGTCTGGTGCAAAGTTTTGATCTAGAAACTGCCTCGATTATTCTCGGACAAGATTTTTCTGAAGCAGATATGAACAAACTTGCCTCAGATGGAATTTTTCTAACTGTCACTACAGGCAGTAATCGAATCTTCAAGCTTAATGAGCTAACTCGTCAAGTGATTACTGGATTGAATGACTCGAGGAATCTAAACTCAGAGGCGATTCATTCTCGCTTAGCTACATATTTCCTAGAAAAATCTGAGCCTAGTATGGCTATTGAACACCTGTATCTGTCTAAAGAATTTGAAAAACTACAAGATGTTCTAAGAACCAGCATTCGAGAAATGGCAATTGCCGGTCGAGGAGATTTGCTTATCAAATGGTCTGATTACATTTCCGATCCAACGGCCCACCTTGGGGTGATGAGAAAAACGATAAAAATTATTGGGCATTTAGTCAATTCTGAGTTTGATGTTGCAGAGGCGATGGCTAAAGAACTTGATTACATTGGACAACAAGATAAAGCTCTACAGTTTTTACATCAACTCTCAGCAATGATTTTGGCGCATGTCTATTTCACACGTGGACAATTTCAACGATCGCTTACGAAAATAGACGAGGCTTTGAATTTTGAGAATCCCATTGAAACGATAGAAGTAACAGATAAAATCGCCCTGCTTAGAGTTAAAGCCTCAATTCATTTCATTCACGACCAACATAGTGAAGTTGTTCAAACTTTCAAGCAAGCCAAACTCCTTGAGCCATCAGAGATTACAGTCAATATTCCTTATCATTTAGCGTGTATGAACTCCATGGCCTTGTGGGCTGAGGGTCGGATTTTTGAGGCGGCAGAACAGGCAAATATCGCAATCACCCAAGCTGACACATTTGGCTTCGCTTCAATAAGTGCACCCTTTGATGCTTATTTAGTATTGGCAAGGTGTCAGATTGAAATGTTACAGAGTGAATTGGCGACAAAAACTTTAAAACAGCTTCAAGAGATTTCACAAACGGTTCAGGTGTGGCCTTGGTATTTTCAGGCCGCGGACAATTCACTTAGGTTAGAGATTTCACGCGGATTGATACATCAGGCAGTAGATGTAATTAAAGAGTTGCAAACAAAGCAATCTTCATTCTCCTTCACTCACGAGATGGAGTGGATGATTGATTCAAGTGAAATACTTCTTCGCTCTGCAATACTTGATATTCCCCGTCTGAAAGATTTAATGCGACGAGCCCCAAAAATTGACTTAACACGTGAAATTGAAATCACATTTGATGGTATTTCTGACCTGAAGGAGAGAAAAACTTCAGCTGAGCACCTGTCCGAAACAACAGAGCGGGAGAGAATTGAAAAATTCGTCTATCAATCAATTCTAAATAATGATAATGAAACTTTGGCTCTTCAAAAACTCTCCGATGCATTAAATGTCGGAGCAGAAGTTGGATTTAATGATTTTTTTGTCCGTCAAAAGAACCTTTACCCAATCTTGATAAAGGCAGCAGTAGCTAAACCAACAGCATTTAGAGAAAATCTAGTAAAAGTCATGGGTCAACGAATAAGTTCAAAAGGTGATGAACAAGGCTCATTGGGTGAGAAACTCACAAAGCGGGAGGTAGAGATTTTGAAGCATCTCTCCACTGGTGTTCCCATTAGTGCTATTTCCAAGAAGCTACACATTTCTCAAAATACGATGAAGACACATTTAAGAAATCTCTATCGCAAACTTGATGTAGATGGCAGACACAGCGCTGTAGATCAGGCGAGAAAACTACTTTTAATTTAAACCCTCCACTAGAGTCAACCTATGGATTTGGATGTTTTAGTCTTTGCCCTGGACTTAATTTCAACGTTTGCTTTCGCCTTAGTAGGTGCTCGAGTTGCTGCAACTAAAGGTTTAGATTTTGGTGGAATTCTTCTCATTGCAGCAGTTGCATCTCTTTCTGGTGGAACATTTAGAAATGTTTTCATGGGAGAGCAGCCACCTTGGGTTTTATCTCCCTGGTTATTTGCCCCTGTAGTCGGAGCTTTCATCATCACCATTGCACTTGGTAAAACACAGAGCGTTGGTCGATTTGCACTGTCTTTAGATACGTTGGGTTTGGCTGTTGCAACAGTTTCAAGTGCACAGTTTGCATTAACAAATAACGCTCCATTTGCAGCAGCTGCTGTTTTGAGTCTTACAGGCGCCGTTGCCGGAGGTTTGTTTCGAGACATCATGTGCCAAACCGAGCCAGTGCTTTTACACCGTGAAACCATAGGTACAGCCTGTCTATCGGGCGCACTAGTTTATTTGTCCCTTGATTCAATGGGAGTAGACACAGCAGTGACAGTTTTAGTAGCAGGTCTGGTAGTAGTTCTTGTTCGTGAGATATCAATTAAATACAACTTGCACTTACCCAAGCTTTCTAAGGATTAGAAAAAACACTTCTTATCTAATCTCGTGCTTGCCCACTTCGGTGCTTGTATCGGCCGAGGAAATCTGACTTCATATCTGCGAAATTGCCATCGATTAACGCCTGACGCATTTGATCTACTAAGCGCACAATAAATCTCTCGTTATGAATTGTTGCAAGAGTTGCAGAGAGGATCTCTTTACCTCGAAATAAATGGTGCACATAAGCCCGTGTGTAGTGCGTACAGGTGTAGCAGTCACATTCATCATCGATCGGCGTGAAATCGCGCTTAAAACGACTGTTAGACAGGTTAAAACGCCCTTCCATTGTGTAAACGGCACTGGTGCGCGCAATTCGACTGGCCAATACGCAATCAAATGTGTCGCAGCCGTTTTCTACACCAACAAACAAATCCTCGGGTGCCCCAATTCCCAGCAGGTGTTTAGGTTTATCTTCCGGCAGGCTTTGATTGACCCAGCTGACAATTGTTCCAAGTTGTTCTTTATCTAACGCCCCACCGATTCCAAAGCCATCAAAGCTCTGGCCATCACTGTTCATCCCACCAAGATCTAAGGCAGCTTTTCTGCGTAGATCTTCATATTGGGCACCTTGAATTACGCCAAAGAGTGCTTGGTAGGGCTTATCGATTCGCTCATTAGTAAGTCGCTTATGTTCATCCAGGCATCTAATGGCCCATGCATACGTTCTATCCATCGCCAACTCTTGATAAGGACGAGTGTTGTGCAGTGTGGTGCACTCATCAAAGGCAAACATAATGTCGGCGCCGATTTGATGTTGAACCAGCATTGAAATCTCAGGAGTAAAGCGGTGCATCGAGCCATCCAAATGCGACTTAAAAGTTACGCCTTCATCATCGACATGTGCAAGCCTTTCTTTATTTCCGGCGATCACATCATCTCGTCTGAAAGTTTGAGCATCCATTGCCAAAACTTTTTTAAAGCCAACCCCAAGTGATAAAACTTGGAAGCCCCCAGAGTCTGTAAATGTTGGCCCTGGCCAATTCATAAACTCACTTAGGCCACCTGCTTCATCTAATACATCTGAGCCAGGCTGCAAATAGAGATGATAAGCATTTGCAAGCAAGGCCTGTGCACCCAAATCTGCCATGGCCTCTGGCAAGACGGACTTAACCGTTGCCTTTGTTCCGACCGGTATAAATGCTGGGGTCTGAATGTCACCATGTGGTGTGGAGATTGTTCCAACCCGCGCCAAAGAATCAGCTGCGCCGTGTTTGATCTCAAATGAAAAACTCAAAGATTTACCAAATCTCAACTCGTGTTTTTTGATCTAGCCACAAACCATCTGTTGGGCCGACATTAAAGGCGTCATAGAAAGGGGTAAAGTTTTTCAAAATTTGATTACATCTAAACTCGGCAGGAGAATGCGGATCTGTTGCGATCCGGCGTCGCATCTCTTCTGGACGAACCTTGGTGCGCCAGACTTGTGCCCACGACATAAAAAATCGCTGCTGCCCAGTCAACCCATCTATTACTGGAGCTTGTTTACCTGCAAGTGAAATTTGATAGGCCTTGTATCCAATAGTTAGGCCACCTAAATCGCCAATGTTTTCACCAATCGTCAGCGCGCCATTAACAGTTACATCTGGAGCCTCTTCAGGAGCCAAAGCATCGTATTGAGTAATCAACGCCTTTGTGCGCTCTTCAAATGCTGCGCGATCTTCTTCATTCCACCAATCTGTCAGTGCGCCATCTCCATCATATTTGGAACCCTGGTCATCAAATCCATGACCAATCTCGTGGCCAATTACTGCGCCAATTGCGCCGTAGTTAACGGCGTCATCGTGGGTTAATCCAAAGAAAGGTGGCTGCAAAATCGCTGCCGGAAAAACAATTTCATTCATGACCGGGTTGTAATAGGCATTCACTGTTTGTGGAGCCATATGCCACTCTTCGCGATCTACTGGCTTTCCAATTTTGGCTAGTTCAAAGTCTCGCTGGAACTTAATTATGCGACCAACGTTTCCATACAGGTCATCAGGGGTTGTTTTGAGTTCGCTGTAATCACGCCACTTATCTGGGTAACCAATCTTTGTCCGGAACTTACCCAGTTTTTCCAACGCCTTAACTTTTGTTTCAGGCCCCATCCACGGCAATTGCTGAATGCTGATTTCATAGGCTTGGATCAAATTTGCAACCAGCTCTTCCATCCGCTGTTTTGCTTCGGCTGGAAAATACTTTTCAACATATACCTTGCCGACTGCTTCACCGAGGGAGCCCTCAATTAGCGATACGGCCCTCTTCCAGCGCTCGCGAAGTTCTGGAGTACCGCTCAGCGTCCTTCCATAAAAAGCAAAGTTCTGATCAACAAACTCTGATGAAAGATAGGGAGCTGCTCCGCTGATAATTTGCCACTTGAGCCATGCCTTCCAACTGTTGGCATCAAAGTTTTTAAGAATGGTATCGAGTCCTTCGAAAAATGAAGGTTGTTGAACGATGACAGAATCTAAGACGATCGATGGAATCTGCCCTTGCTTCAGATATAAATCCCAATCAAATGTTGGCATGAGCGCCTTTACTTGGCTGCGAGTGAGTTTGTTATAAGTAAGGGTTGCATCCCGGTCTTTAACTTGGTCCCAATGATGGCTAGCGATGCTTGTTTCTAATGCTAAAACTTTTTCTGCCAATTCCTTAGCGGGTGCGACCTCGGCCAGTTCAAACATCTTTGCCACATGGTCAACATATGCCTTGCGAATTTCTAGATAGGCCTCTTCACGGTAGTAGGCCTCATCGGGTAGTGAGATTCCACCTTGCTGCATGTACAAAATATTTGTTGAAGCATCTTTCATATCTGCATAGATAAATGTCCCAAAGATTCCCGAAACACCTAGCGCCTCTAATTTGGCAAGGACGGTGATGAAATCATTAAGGTTTTCGATCGTATCTACAGCAGCCAAATTTTCTTGTATGGGTTGGGCCGCTTTTGCTTGAACCGCAGTGGCATCCATAAACGATGCGTAAATATCACCTAGTTTTTTAGCTTCATCACTTCCTGAGGCGGTTTCAATGATCTCTCGTACTCGCGCTTCAGCCTCAACATGAAGGGCCGTAAAGGCGCCATCTGATGCCCGATCAGATGCGATAACAGCATTTTTTAGCCACGTACCATTGAAGTATCGGTACATATCATCTTGAGGGCGAACCCCTTGCTCTTGGTGGCTTAGATCTAATCCTGCCCTTTCTAAACTCACGAAATGAACCCCTTAAGAAAATAGTTGAACCTTCAACATTTCGCGTAGAATACGCGTATGTCACGTGAAAACGCTACAGCACCCAAGTGGTTAACCCCCAATGAAATGGTTGCTTGGCGTAGATACATAATCGCCAGTCGACAGCTATTGGCAGCCCTGGATGCAGACCTTAAAGAGCATGATCTAACGCTTCCGGATTATGAAATTCTGGCACTGCTAAGTGATGCACCAGATCGTCAAATGCGAATGAGTGAGTTAGCAAAAATCGCACTTCTTTCTCGTTCCAGACTTTCTCACAGAATGAAGGTTATGGAGAAAGCAGGATGGATAAAGCGCGAACCCTGTCCAGTTGATAAGAGAGGCTATTTTGCAGTGATGACTGCCAAGGGCTGGAAGGCAATAGTTGCTGCCGCCCCTGACCATGTTGAAAGCGTGCGAGCTCGATTTATTGACCATTTATCAAAGGCCGATCAAGAGGCAATCGCACAGATATTTGCACGGATTGAAGTACCACTTCGAAGAGAAGTTGAAAACGAGTAAAGAATCGAAAAAGAATCTGGAAAGTAATTAAGAAGTTTTAATGGAGTTAATAAAGGAATTAAAAAAACCCGCCACATAAAGTGGCGGGTTTTTTAATAAGCGATGCTTACTTAGCTGCTGCCTTCTTGCGGCGGCGCTTCTTTGGAGCTGCTGCTGGAGCAGCTGCCTTCTTCTTGCGACGCTTTGGAGCTGCCTTCTTAGCTGCTGCCTTCTTGCGACGCTTTGGAGCTGCTTTCTTAGCTGCCTTCTTGCGACGCTTTGGAGCTGCC
>CAEZTK010000041.1_pt1 | contig 8580 bp, 8 predicted proteins | sample 7264201 | NCBI WGS metagenome assembly CAEZTK01 (sample SAMEA6813801, study PRJEB35770) | uncultured Actinomycetes bacterium | biome: Freshwater; feature: Freshwater reservoir; material: water | place: Czech Republic | collected 2015-06-16 | depth 0.5m m
GCCGGAGAAATTGCGGCGAGCGTTGGCGGAGTTGTGCTTCGTTTTGTTTATCGCTTTGGTATTAAATTACATGGATATTCCAGGATTAACCTGGCTTTCTATCGGTTTCTTGGTGGTTCAGATTTATAGTTTTGTTAGTGTCGTAGTTTTCGCTCGAAACCAATTGCTTCGGCAACTAGATCAGCACTAATACCAACCAACGGAAGTCCACCACCTGGATGCGCCGATCCACCTACTAGGTAAAGTCCCTTTATAGGGGATCTATTTTTTGCTCTTAAGAAAGCGGCACGGGGACCATTACTTGATGTCCCATAGATAGCACCACCCGGAGCACGTACCTGAGATTCCAAATCGGCGGGAGTGCGTATTGTCAATGTTTCTAATCGAGAACGAATTGGAATTCCATGTTCCTCGATTTGGTCAATGATTGTGCTTGCATATTTTTCATTGAATTCATTATTACTCCAATCAAATACCCCATGGGTTGGTGCATTAACCAACACGAACCAACCTTCAAGGTTTTCATCCTTGCTCATTAATGGATCTTTTGGTGCACAAATGTAAATCGTTGGCCTTTCAACGGGTTTTGCATCTTTAAAAATTGAATCAAACTCAGCATCGTAGTTTTTTGGGAATAAAACTGTGTGATGGTTCATTCCGTCATTGAGATCTTTTCGCATTCCTAGTAGCAATGAGAATCCAGCTACAGAAACATCTGATTTCGATATGTTTTTACGTGCAATCTTCAGAAGTCGATTATCACCAGAAATGAGTTTGTTGTACACCAAGGACGCATCAGCATTGGCGATAACCACATCAGCATCAACGTTTTCTCCACTTTCTAAAACGATACCTTTTGCAACACCTTTGACTGTTTTTATCTGAGCAACTGGAGAATTTAGGTGAAAAACGACCCCTACATCTTGAGCTCTTTGATGAATCTGCTGGGCAAGATTTCCCAGTCCACCTCTGACATGCCAGCCACCAAAACTCTCTTCAACAAAAGCAATTGTGGACAAAACTGCAGGCGCCTTGCGAGGATCAGAGCCGCTATAGGTTGCATAACGATCCATGATGAAACGCAGGTGCTGATCCTTGAGAATTTCATCTGCGTGTTTGCGCAACGATTTCCACGGTGCAATTACAAATAGATCTCTAAAAAATGTTATGCGTTTGAGAAGTGAGAGCGGAGATTTTAGTTCGGATTCAATAAAGGGCCCGCGACTGACATCCCACATTGCCTCAGCACGACGCATTATGCGATCCCATTGCGTAGAGGCCTCTTGGCCAAAGCTGGTTGCAATTGCATCGAGAGTTTCTTTGCGTGAAAGATTTGCAAACTTAACACCGATACCATCTGCAAAACGGTAATCAAATGCTGGACTAACTGGATCAATAGGACAGACAAAGCCCATAGGTTTTCCAGTTTTTTGGAAAAAATCTTTATAAACAGCTGGCAGAGTTAAAAGCGATGGACCCGTATCAAATGCGACTCGTCCAATCCATTCTGTTCGGCATTTTCCGCCAACCTGATCACTGGCTTCATAGAGGGCAACTTCATGACCTCCGCGCGCAAGTCGAGCAGCTGCACTCATTCCACCCATGCCAGCGCCGATGACCACAATTTTCATACTGTGCGACCTTTCCAGGTGACGCTACTTCGGACTCTAAATGAATTAATTATCAAATAGATGAGCAACATTGCCGAAATCGGATGAAAGAAACTATCAACAATCTTGCCCTTAACTTTGATGGCGCTGAGCATGCGAGAAAAAACAATCAGCACATACCCAAGCCATCCATAGAAATTTCCCGCTAATGACATTAAAAATGGAGCAATGCCAGATAAAAACAGAAAAAGAATGACAAAGAATGCACCGAAGGGCCCACCGAATGCCTTGTTGAGTGATTTTCCATAACCAGATTTAATTGAACTCCATGATGTGTACATTCGGCACTCGGCAATCGATGCTCCATTAATGACACTGCCATGAAATCCATGTCGTATTAGCTCGCGAGCTAGAAAGACATCATCAATGACTGCGTTTTTTATTGCTGAGTACCCACCAATTTTTTCGATTGCTTCTCTGCGAACCACAAAGAACTGCCCATTTGCAATCGCCATTGAAGGCCGAGACGATCTCTCAGCAAATCTTAGATTTACTGTTGATAACCAGGACCATTGAAGTAATGGCTGAACCATGCGCTCACCTAGAGTCAGAGCTATTTGCCGAGGATACGGCGAGATGAAATCAAGAGAGGTTGATTTCAATGTAGCAATAGAGCGCATGATTGCATCAGGGGACAAGCGAACATCGGCATCTACTGAGACTATGAACTCTTCTTTTGACTGAGTAAACAACTGTTGAAGTGCCCACGTTTTGCCGATCCAACCTTGAGCTAAAGGCGCTCCCTTGATAACAGTAAACCGAGAGTTTCCGGTGGTGTATTGGATCAGTAAGTCAAAAGTTTGATCCACAGAGTTATCGTCCAAAAGATAGAAATGTAGCTTTCCAATTTGTTCTGACAGAGTTGAAATGAGATCTTTAACATTTTCTGCCTCATTTCGCAGTGGAACTATAACTCCAACACTTTGGCTAACACTGTCATCAGATAAAGGTGTGCTTGCTACAGAAGGGCTTCGAAGAAGTAAGAAATTAACAATTGTCATCGCAAGCAACACCGACGGCAGAATGTATAGCAGTGCGTTAAAGATTTACGGTCTTCCAATCCATCGATTGAAAAAGTAAGGCGCCAGGAGTATTCCTAGGATCAAACCCGAGAACATTGCTATCCCGGGACGGCCAAAGAAAAAGAGATTTCCTACAACACCAGAAAAAAGAGTCCAGAATAAAAGTATGTCAGCTGCAACCAAGGAGCCACTATTTTTGCGACGATCACGAGGGGTAAAAAAGTGGAGCATAGACATCAGAGCCATTCCGGAGAGTAACCATCCAAATGTATTTGAAAGCGGTATCTCTGGCTGAAATGGAACATGCGCACCATCTACCTGCCAAGTCCATCGACCAGCAGTAACCATGAGTGGATCTAAAAACAAATCCCACGCGCACATGAGAGCTGCTCCATATAAAAAGACCCAAGATTTTGCGATCCTACGGGCAGCAACTAAACAAGGATGGGCAATCATCAACCATGCAAAGGGCACAACTAAAGGAACTTCTAGAACTTTGGGTCCTAAAGTATCTGAATAAACATAGTCTCCAAATGGCCATCCAGTAGTTACTCCAAGTTGTTCTATCAAAAATCCAAATAAAACTGCAATAACAAAAAGAGTGAATGCATATCGAGGGCCATAGACAGCGAAACCATGTAAGAACATGGAAATTGCCGCCGTGTAGACAGAAGTAATTGTGATGAAATCCAAAACCGCTCCATCAACAAGTGGATACAAAATCTGCATCACAATTGTTAACCCTAAGAATGCAAAAACCAATAGAGTCAAAAATGGTGAAGTACTGTGGCGCACTGTTCTTCGCGGAATAAACTGGCGCATGGACATAGGCATAATTCTGCCCTATAAATGCTGCCCTACTTAATTAAACCCCGCTTATCCAGCAGTGCAAATCTGGCAAAAAGCTCCTCTGAATACCATTTATAGCGAGCGGTGTCAGCGATTGCCTTTTGATGGGCTTGTCCACGGTATGCGAAATCGCGTACTGCAGATGCAGATTCCCATAGAGAAAAAGTTCCTTGCAAACCAATAGGGGCCTCACCAATTCCAATAGCGTTGATTAAACCATCTGCTGATTTTAGTGAAATTGTTACTGGTGGTACGGAGCGCCAAAATCGAAAATTCTGATGCCATTTAATTCGAGCTCGGGTAATTGCGACAACTGGACCGCTCCATGTTTGTGGATTTTCTGATGCACGTGCATCAATAGATCCATGGCCAGATATACCTATCAACCTCGTAAAGGGATCTTTTCTCGCCCATTTTCCATGCGAAGAGATGGGAGAAAGCACTGCGCGAAACTCATTAACGCTATTTCTTCGCCACAGAGAAATCAAGGCAGATGAATCAAACGCTTCAATGTCATTTACAACAGCAATCAAACCCCAACTCAGCGGATCGGCATCTCGAGGTGTGAAGGTTTCACCTTTACCTACTCCAAGAGATTTATGGAAACCAACATTTTTATTCCAAAAAAGAAATACCCGGTTAATTGCCATCGACAAAAGCGCAAATGGAATTCTTGAGGGTTTAATTCTCCAAAAATATGCAACAACCATTAAGGTCCCACAAACATTTCTCTCGCCCCGGTGCATGCAACTAATTCTGCAAAAGAAGTTGGATAGACAGCATGGGGATGCCCGGCAGCGGCCCAAACAACGTCATAATCATTGAGTGCTAGATCAATAAGAATAGTTGCGGGGGAGATCCAACCAATGGGAGCAACGCCGCCGATTGAAAACCCAGATTTTTCCTTCACATAATCAGCATCGACCCGATCTAACTTTTCTATTTCTAAAGTTCGTGCCACTAATTCTGTATCAACTCTGTGACGTCCGCTTGTAATAATCAACAAAGGCGAGCCATCCATTAACTTGAAAATTAGGGATGAAGCAATTTGACCAACTTCAATTCCCAATGCGGTTGCTGCTTCTTGCGCAGTTCTTGCACTTTCTGAAAGAACATGAACCTGCCCTTTTATTCCACTATCGGCTAATGCGGAAACAACGCGCTTGACAGCAGCTTTTTCCAGTACGCCTTCCATGCATTAACTTTAACAACTTATGTTTGTACTTCCCATGCCATTAAGGAGCAAGAATCCATGTTTCTATCAGAGTGAAAATCGATATCGAAAAGAGTAGAACTGCAAAAGTGAAGCGCAAAATCACAGGCTTGATGTCCTTGCTTTTAATTGAGGACAAGCGGGCGACAACGACAGCAGCTACTGCCATCGAGATTGGGACCTTCCAATTCACTGCTCCCCAGCCTTGATAGTGTCCGAAAAAGGCTGTCAATGAGTTAAGAAAGATGATGGCCAATGATGTACCTGCTGCTTTGGCATGGGAATTTTTAAAGAATAGAACAAGTATTGGTATAGCTAAGAAGCCTCCGCCTATTCCAAAGAAACCTGTCACCAAACCGATAGTCAGTGAAATCAATACAAGCCAAATTATGGGAACTTTCTTCTCTGTTCCAGAAACAGGCTTAATTAACATGGACGCTCCAGCTAACAACATCACCAATGAAAAGCCTGTCGTAATGAAGTTATCGGAGAGTCTGTAAGCGATGAGCGAGCTAGCAATATTTGTAACTAGACCAAGGCCCCAAATGGTGAGAGCTTCCTTAACCAGTACATCCTTTGCTTTGAGCTTTGGGATTACCCCTGATCCTGCGGCCAACAAAACCACAGCCAAAGCGGCAGTCGTTGCAGATTGTGGAGTGAAGTCAAAGAAATACAAAAGTATTGGAACTGTAAGCATTGCGCCACCGGCACCGACAAATCCAAGAATCCCGCCGATGAAGCAGCCAGCTATCAGGCCGGCAAGAATCTCCATGAAGTAATGATGTATGCAAAAGGCCCGTCAGTAATTAACCGACGGGCCTTTTGGCGTGAATTTCTCGTTACAAATTATAGGTTAAAGAAAGCACCTGTAATTGATGGACCGAAATCTGTTCCTGTTGAAACTAGAGCAAAGATAATCAGTGCAGCACCGGCTAGGGAAAGATCTTTGAAGAAACCGATTGATTCATTTTGCTTGGCAGTTGGATCAGTTTCTTTCCAGAATGCGTGCATCAAGAATGCTGTTGGGATTAGGAATAGCGCGATAAGTAGTGCGCCCAGATCTGCATAAACTCCGAATGCGATATAAAGACCGCCGATAAGGATCATGAGGCCCGATAGAAGTACGCTGAACTTTGCTGCAGGAACTTTTTTGTACTGTGCATATCCAGTCATTGCTTCTAGCTTGGTTAGGTGCGAGATTCCTGAGCTGATAAAGATCAGCGCGAAAAGCACGCGGGCGATAACGAGAACGATGTCCATGAGACTCCTTAAGTGAATGTATTGCCCTTATAGTAATTGAAGTTTCAACTATTATTTCCACCTGACACCCCTTAAGGGCTTGCTATTTGTCAGGGGTAAGGGCTATTTTTCGAACATCTGTTCGAATACCCACAGCCTTGAAAGGTCTACCCAGAAATGTCAGCCACACAGGTTAACCCAGCCCTCGACGTCACTATTGATGGTGCAACAACACCCATCGAATTTACTTTCAAGGGTAAGCGATTTCGCATACATGCAGTGCTTTCTAGATGGTGCGAAGCCGGCGGATGGTGGAATCGCATTAGTGATGGCAAGTACCGACCAGATGATCAAGCCCGTGCACTTTGGCGGGTAGAGGCTGCACCTATTGGTTCACTAACAACGTTTGAACTCGAGCGCGATGAGTTAACGGGTCAGTGGATTATCCGCAACGTATGAGCTTTATTCACCTTAATGTTGCTAGTGCTTACTCATTAAAGTACGGGACAACTCAACCCCATGATCTAGTCCAACGCGCAGCTGAGTTTGAAATGCCGGCGCTTGCCTTAACTGATCGTGATGGTTTGGCCGGTGCAGTTAGATTTGCTCAAAGTTGTGTTGAGTATGGAGTTGCACCGATTATCGGAGTCAACTGCGCAATCGAACTAGGCGATGTTAAGGGCCGGATTACATTACTTGCTCATGGCGATGGCGGATGGCGCTCGCTATGTAGGTTAATGACATCTTTAGCAATGACAAGTGATACTCGCAAACCAGCCCTAACTCTGGATTTTTTACAACGCTTTAGTAGCTACAGCAGCAATGTTTACGCGCTACATGGACCAGAATCCCCATTAAGCAGTGCAATCCAGGCACATCGCTTTGATCGCGCGCTTTCAATTTTTAATCAAACTCGAGATTTATTTGCTAGCAATGCAGTGGAGTGCGTTTCACATTTAATCGCAGGCAAGGCAGCGCGATCTACCGAGCATGCTGCTAGGTCACTTATTTTTGCACGAGAAAACGATATTGACGCAGTTGTTACTAATGCAGTGCGGATGTTAGATCGAAGAGATGGACCAATAGCCGATGTTCTAGATTGCGCCCGTCAGTTAGTTCCATTACATGAGCGTCATATTGAGCGGCGCAATGCTGAAGGATTTTTAAAATCTAGTGACGAAATGATTTATCTAGCTAGTGAAATCGCACGCGCCGCCGGTGAATCAACCCCACGGGCCTTGCTTAAAACAACTCGCGAATGGGCCGAGCGCGCTCTTTTATCACCGCAGCGAGATATTGGTTTGGGGGGAGCCCACCTACCCGAGCCTCATGTGGTGGGAGCTGCAAATGCACAAGAGATGCGCTCCCTACTGCGCACTCGTAGTGAATCTGGAATCAATCGGAGATACACCACAAGTGATTCGATTAAAAAAGCACGAGCACGTTTAGATGATGAGTTAGCAGTAGTTGCAACCCTTGGCTACGAATCATATTTTTTAACCGTTGCAGATATTGCAGCAATGGCCAACGATGCAGGTATTCGTGTTGCTGCTCGAGGCAGCGGTGCAGGCTCATTGATCTGTCATCTACTTGGAATATCAAATGTGGACCCTATGGAGCACGGCTTACTCATGGAGCGTTTTTGTTCACCGCTGCGCAAAGCATTGCCAGATATTGATATTGATGTTGAGTCTGACAGACGTCTTGAGATCTACGACATGATTTTTAAACGCTACGGAGATAACAACTGGGATTTGGCGGGCAATCAATCTCGATGCGCTGTTGTTGCAATGATTGATACCTATCGCGCCCGACATGCCATTCGTGATGCAGGTGCAGCTTTAGGTCTACCTGGCATGGAGATCGACATGCTCGCAAAATCCATGCCACATATTCGGGCACGCAATATATCTAAAGCTATCGAATCGTTACCTGAACTTCGAAAACTTAACATCTCTACACCTCTTATGGCTGCCACTATTGAGATGGCACAGCGCCTTGATGGTCTACCGCGTCATTTGGCTATGCATCCCTGTGCGATTGTTTTATCAGATGGTGGGTTTTTAGATCGCGCACCTCTGATGGCTAGCGCTGGGGGATATCCAATGGTGGCCTTTGATAAAGATGGGGTTGAAGAAGTTGGCTTACTAAAACTCGATGTATTAGGAGTCAGAATGCAGTCAACTATTGCTTACACAGTTAAAGAGATAGAGCGAGTGCATAAAGAAAAAATTGATATTGATTTAGTACCACTTGATGATCTGGCCACCTATGAACTGATTCAATCAACTCGCACCTTAGGAATCTTTCAGGTAGAAAGTCCTGGCCAAAGAGAATTAGTTGGAAAGCTGGCACCCTCTAACTTCACTGATTTAATTATTGATATCTCTTTATTCAGACCCGGACCAGTTAAAAGCGACATGATCACTCCATTTCTTAAGGCTCGTCATGGTTGGGCACCTGCACAGATCATTCACCCTGATCTGTATGAGATTTTGGCTAGTACTGAAGGTGTTGTTGTCTTCCACGAACAAGTTATTCAGATCATCGCCACAATGACTGGAGTATCTCTAGCAACGGCTGATGA
>CAEZTK010000057.1_pt1 | contig 6375 bp, 6 predicted proteins | sample 7264201 | NCBI WGS metagenome assembly CAEZTK01 (sample SAMEA6813801, study PRJEB35770) | uncultured Actinomycetes bacterium | biome: Freshwater; feature: Freshwater reservoir; material: water | place: Czech Republic | collected 2015-06-16 | depth 0.5m m
AACGCTGGAGATTCACTTCTTTACTCAACTGAAAAGTTCATCAAGGAAAATGAAGAGAAGTTGGCTTCAGGTGATGCAGTTGAAAAGAAGACAGAGACAGAAGCAGCTCTAGAAGAGTTAAAGACCGCACTTGGTGGCTCTAACTACGAGATGATTAAGTCAGCAACAGAAAAAGTTGCAACTGTTAGCCAAGCGTTAGGTGCTGCACTCTATGCAGCAGGTGCTAGCGCAGATGGTGAAGCAAACTCAGCCGACGACGGTGTTGAAGACGCCGAAGTTATCGAAGAAGAAAAGGTATGAGCGAGCCAACAGGGGCAGCAACTGAAGATGTAAGTACAGAAACTTCTGTAGAAGATGTTGTAGCTGCTGCGCCGGATCAGGTAACTGATCCGGTTGCAGCACTTACAACCGACTTACAACGGTTGCAGGCAGAGTATGCAAACTACCGAAAGCGCGTTGAGCGCGATCGCGCAGTTGCACATGAAAACGCAGTAGCTGCTGTTCTTAGTGAGCTACTTGCATTGCTCGATGACATTGATCGCGCAGAAGAACATGGCGAACTAACTGGTGGCTTTAAAGCTGTTGCAGAACAGTTGAACTCCATTACTTCTCGAATTGGCCTAGAAAAATACGGTACTGCTGGCGAAGCCTTTGATCCACAAATTCATGAGGCTTTGATGCATGATGAGCCATCTGATGTTGCAGTTGCAACTGCGGTTAAGATTTTGCAATCTGGCTATAAATACAAAGAACGCGTACTGCGTCCTGCACGAGTATCTGTTACTGAACCAACTGGAGCATAATTTAAATGGCCGCCAAAGATCTCTACGAAAAGGATTTTTATAAAACCCTTGGCGTAGATAAAAAAGCCGGCGCCGATGAAATTAAAAAGAGATATCGCGCCCTAGCGCGTGATCTTCATCCAGATAAAACAAAGGGTGATGCAGCCAAAGAAGATAAGTTCAAAGCTGTTTCAGAGGCCTACGAAATTCTCTCGGATGAGAAAAAGCGCGCCGAATACGATGAAGCGCGCTCACTCTATGAACGTGGAGGTTTCCGTCCACCACAAGGGGGGACAGGGGCTGATTTTTCAGACATGTTTGGCGGTGGCAACCCACAAGATATTTTTGCAAACCTCTTTGGCGGCGGCGGCCGACGTGGACCACGTAAAGGTCAAGATCTACAAACAGAGGCAACGATTTCTTTTCGCGAATCTGTATTTGGAACAACATTAGATCTGCGCCTTGCAACCGATCGTGGGCAGGCACAAAACATCTCTGCTCGCGTTCCTGTGGGAGTTAACGACGGCGCAAAAATTAGGGTTAAAGGAAAAGGCGCAGCGGGAGAAGCTGGCCCGGGAGACTTATTCATTTTGCTAACCGTAAAACCGCATCCAATTTTTTCGCGTGCGGGTGAAAACCTAACGTTAAATCTGCCTGTAACTTTCACAGAAGCAACACTGGGCGCCGACATTAAAGTCCCAACGTTAAGCGGAGAAGATGTAACCGTGCGTATTGCACCGGGTACTTCCAACGGGCGTACATTGCGGGTAAAAGGTCGAGGAATTGTTAAAGGCAGCACAACAGGAGATTTATTGGTGACTATTCAAGTGCAGGTACCACAGCGAATAAATGAGAAAGCAGAAGAGGCACTTAAGGTTTTTGCAGAAGCAACATCTGAAGAAGATGTTCGTTCTGACTTTGTGAAGAAGGCAAAAATATGAGCAACGATTCTGCAAAAAACCAATCTGAATCGAAGAAAGATTCGCAAAACAATGTACCGGCAGATGATGCAGGAGTTTATGTAATTTCTGTTGCAGCCGAAATCTCTGGCATGCACCCACAAACTTTGCGTCAGTACGACAAGTTAGGTCTTGTATCTCCCTCACGTACTGAAGGTCGCAATCGCCGATATTCCTTGCGCGATATTGCACTTCTTCGTGCGGTTCAAAAATTAGTCGGAGAAGGAATCAACCATGCAGGCATCAAGCGAATCATCGAACTGGAATCGGCGATGGCAAACCTGTCCGTTGAAGTTGCACAACTGCGGATCGAAGTTGACGCGCTACTAAAGGAGAACCCACCAAAGGGATTAGCAACACGGCGCAAAGGTGAAGTAATCGTTTATAAGCAAGAAAAGTAGTTAAGGTTTACCTATGAGCGCGCGCGACGACTTAAAAAAGCAGATTTTAGAAAAGGCAGTAGTCCACGGGAAAGTTATTCTTTCTAGCGGTAAAGAGGCCGATTATTACGTCGATCTTCGCCGAGTAACTCTGGACTCTGTAGCTGCGCCTTTAGTTGGCCAAGTTATGTTGGATTTAACAAAAGATTTAGATTTTGATGCTGTCGGTGGATTAACACTTGGCGCAGATCCAGTGGCAACAGCAATGATGCACGTAGCTGCAGCGCAAGGGCGAAAGATTGACTCATTCGTCGTTCGCAAAGCAGAGAAAGCTCATGGATTGCAACGTCGCATCGAAGGCCCAGATGTAAAAGGCAAGCGAGTTCTAGCCGTTGAAGATACATCAACAACTGGTGGCTCTGTTCTAACAGCAGTTGATGCATTAATTGAAGCTGGTGCAATTGTTGTTGCCGTCGCCGTAATTGTTGAACGTGGCGCAGAACCAAAGATTAAAGAAGCCGGATATGAATATCGAGCGGCATATCAACTAGCTGATTTAGGTTTGTAAACCTTAACCTTGTTGTTGGCCTCGCGCCCTTCGTGTCTTAATTACTTCAAGAAAAACAGGCGTCAAACTAATTGCGATAATAGCTAGTACAACCACCAAAATATATTTACTAATTGACACATCAAAGACATCACCTAGTACATAACCCAAGCCAATTACTGACTGTGTCCAGACAATACAACCAACAGCGTTCCAGAATCTAAACTTCTTCTTATCAATACCAATAACTCCACAGACTGGAGTAATAAGTGTTCGGACAACTGATACATACTTAGACAAAACTAAAGCTTTTCCTACACCGTACTTAACCAACCATGTTTCTGCCTTAACAACATTGTGATGATTAAAGTATCGTCCATCGGGACGGTCAAAGAATTTCCTTCCATACTTTGCACCAGTCCAATATGAAAACTCACCTGCGATGATTGCAACGATTGGAGCCAGAATAAATAACAGCGGCGCAGAAACCTGTGCATCACCAAAAACTAAAGCCCCTGCATTAGATGCAGCAAGACCAGATAAAAACAGAAGAGTGTCTCCACCTGGAAGAACTAAACCAATCAGCAGACCAATTTCTGCAAAGATCATAAAGAGAATTCCGACCAGGCCAAGGTTGGCCACAACTGCATTAGGGTCGAAATAATTCATAGGAATACTCTAAAGGTAGTAAAGGTCGCCCGATCGCCGACGGCGCAGCCTTACTTGTAAACCAAACTTGTAAACTAAATCGGTGAGCCAAATTAGTCAGTATTCGAAAACACGCATAGCCGTAACGGTGGCGTTCATCATTAATGGCTCGGTAGTTGGTTCTTTTTACGCACGGGTTGCCGATTTTAAAAGTCAACTTCAGATAACAAATAGCGCCCTTGGTTTTGCACTTTTATGTATTGCCGTGGGCGTGTTAATTGGATTGGGTTTTTCTGGTCGTCAGTCAGCAAAAAGAGGTAGTGCACCTGTTGTAATCGCATCTACATATGCGCTGGGAATCTCTGTAGTTATTGTTGGTCTTACTAATTCATTTACTGCACTGTGTATTGCCTTTATTGTTTTTGGTGCATGTCTTTCAATTCAAGATGTTGCTATGAACTCCCATGCCATTGTTTTGGAACACGAAGCAGATAAGCGTTACATGAGCACATTTCACGCAATGTTTTCTATAGGAACGTTAGGTGGCGGAATCCTTGGCGGATACCTCTCCCACAAAGAGATCTCGATTTTTGTGCAATCGCTATTCATTGCAATTCTCATTGTTATTTCAAACTTCTTGGTCCGTAATTATTTTCTACCAGCATCGAGTGATCAACATCCACTTACCAAAAAGAAAAGAGTACGCAAACCAAGAATTTTTCTCTTTGTTGGCCTACTTGGAGTATGCGCAGCAATAAGTGAAGGTTCTGCCGGTGACTGGGGGGCAGTTTTAGCTCGCGATACTTTTGAGGCAACACCATTTATTTCAACTCTTCCCTACATATTTTTTTCTGCTGCAATGGTTATTGGTCGACTTATGGGCGATCGTTTAGCAGCACGATTTGGTCCGATGAAATTAATTATCGGCGGCGGATTAATTGCCGGCATCGGATTAGCTTCAGGATTGATTGTTGGAGGAATCGGCGGAGTTATTTTTGGTTGGCTATCAATCGGAATAGGATTTTCAACAGTAATTCCTATGTTGTTTTCTCAGGCAGGTGAGATTGCAAAGAGTAAAACCGAATTGAACTTTGCTCCATCAGAGGCAGTTGCAACAGTTTCTGGGATCGCCTATTTTGGATTTCTTGTTGGTCCACCGACCCTTGGCTTCTTGGGAGATCTCATTGGATTGCGGTGGGCAATGATGGTTCCAGCGATTTTGGCCATCGCCATGGTCCTGGCGGCTAGGCCCGTGTTAGGTAATAAATAGGTATAAATTTGCCTTAATCGGGTCCTTGCCCTTTACACTCTGACAGTCTCGCGCCCGACCTTCAGTTTAAGGCGCCCTTTAACTCCAATGGAGGAGAAACCATGCGTGCTTCAAGCACCGTATCACTGGTCCAAGTAACCGGAACTAACTTAATTTATGTTTACATTGTTCTGGGTATATCTCTAGCAGCCCTTGCGATTGCATACGGCCTTCGCGCTCAGGTCTTAGCCGCAAGTGATGGCACACCCAAGATGCGTGAAATTGCAGAGGCAGTCCAAGAAGGCGCAGCGGCATTTTTGTCCCGCCAGTTCCGAACACTTTCCTACTTTGTCGCAATTGTTTTCCTTCTTTTGTTCGCACTGCCTGGTGATGCTGAAATCCGCATCGGGCGATCTATTTTCTTTTTAGTCGGAGCAGCGTTTTCAGCACTCGTTGGCTATAACGGTATGTGGCTTGCAGTTCGCGCAAATGTTCGCGTTGCAGATGCAGCTCGCAATAAAGATGGCCAGAAGGCTGTTCAAATCGCATTTCGTACAGGTGGCGTCGTTGGTATGACCACTGTTGGTCTAGGACTAGCAGGTGCTGCGCTCGTAGTTATTTTGTATCGCGAAAATGCACCAGCAGTTCTTGAAGGCTTTGGTTTTGGCGCCGCGATGCTTGCAATGTTTATGCGCGTTGGTGGCGGAATCTTTACAAAGGCTGCAGATGTTGGAGCAGACCTTGTAGGTAAAGTAGAAAAGCACATTCCAGAAGATGACCCACGCAATGCTGCAACAATTGCAGACAACGTTGGTGACAACGTTGGTGACTGCGCTGGTATGGCGGCAGATCTATTCGAATCATATGCAGTAACACTTGTTGCAGCGCTTATTCTTGGTAAAGCAGCATTTGGTGATGCAGGTTTGGTCTATCCATTGATCGTTCCAGCAATCGGAACAGTTACAGCGGTAATCGGAATCTTCTTAACCACATTGCGCAAGACAGATAAGTCAGCGATGACAGCAATTAACCGCTCATTCTTCTTGTCAGCGATTATCTCTGCAGGCTTAACAGCACTTGCAACATTTACTTACTTGCCATCTGATTTCAAACTAATGAGTGGCTTGTCACCAGAGGCAATTGCAGCTGCAGGAGATACAAACCCACGAGTTCTTGCAATTAGTGCAGTACTAATTGGTATCGCATTAGCTGCAGCAATTCAGGTACTTACAGGATTCTTTACAGAAACTGGTCGTCGTCCAGTAAACGATGTTGCAGCATCATCAGAAACAGGCGCAGCAACAGTGATTTTGGCTGGTATTGCAGTTGGATTTGAATCAGCTGTTTATTCAGCACTTTTGATCGCAGCAGCAGTATTTGGTGCCTTCTTGCTAGGTGGCGGAAGCATTGTGCTTTCACTTCTTGCAATCGCGCTCGCTGGTACTGGTTTGCTCACAACAGTTGGTGTCATCGTTGCGATGGATACCTTCGGACCAATCTCTGACAACGCACAAGGAATCGCAGAAATGTCTGGCGATGTTACTGGTGAAGGTGCAGCGATCCTTACAGGCCTAGATGCTGTTGGTAACACAACAAAGGCGATCACTAAAGGAATTGCAATTGCAACGGCAGTACTTGCTGCAACAGCGCTCTTTGGTGCATTTACAGATGCAATCAAAACTGCGGTAGTTGATGCAGGTCGCAATGCAACCGATCTTGCTCTTCAGTTCCAAGGTGTTCTAGATGTTGCAGATCCACGCAACCTCGTTGGATTAATTATTGGCGCAGCAGTTGTATTCCTGTTCTCAGG
>CAEZTK010000061.1_pt1 | contig 6031 bp, 5 predicted proteins | sample 7264201 | NCBI WGS metagenome assembly CAEZTK01 (sample SAMEA6813801, study PRJEB35770) | uncultured Actinomycetes bacterium | biome: Freshwater; feature: Freshwater reservoir; material: water | place: Czech Republic | collected 2015-06-16 | depth 0.5m m
AATATCCTATGGTAAAAAACTAAGTCAACATAAAAATGTCGGTTTGAAATCGAAATTTTATATTGACGGCCAACAAATGTAAATCCTTTTCCTAATTCAAGTAAAAACGTTTCAAGATTAACAATTAACTTTTCTTCTAATTCGCCTTCCAAGAAAACCTCTTTCTGTGGAATCCCCAAAAATTCAAAAATATAAGGGTCTTTTATTATATCAATAGGTTTTATCACTTCGGCCCCATTTTGCGAAAGTTCAAGTTGAAGTTCTTTATTCCGACTCTTTGCCAATCGGTAAAACAAATGACTTTTCATTTGACGTTTCAATTCCCTAACACTCCAATTTTCTTGTTCGCATTGTTTAAGATAAAAACCAATGGCTAAATCATTTTCCTCCTTCATCAATTCGATATAATGACTCCAGCTCAATTGTCCAGACAGTGTCTGGACTTTCTTGAATTTTAAGTATAACTGTCTGATTTGAAAAAGATTAGAACGACTAAACCCTTTACCAATCCTTATTGTTAAGTCCTTGGACAACCGATCAACAATCTCTGTCCCATAATCAGCACGGGAACTACCTTGCTGTTCGAATTCAACAATGTGCCTCCCTATTTTCCAATAGGTATTTACCAATATGGTATTTACATTTCTTACAGAATTTACTTGCCCTACTTCAAGTAAATTACAAATTTGACTTACCAATCCATGATAAGAATTTTGTTTAGACATAGCATTAAAATTTAAACAGCCCTGAAATTCCGAATCCGATTAAGGACATATCAAAAAGCAAAAGGCATTGTAGTTATGAATACAAAAATAATTTCAAAAAAATAAAATTAATGTAAATGGTCGATTTGTTAAAAAATAAAAACGGAGACTTTTCAGCCTCCGTTCTCAGTATTGGATATAATAATTATGCTTTTTGCATGTACATTACTTCTTTCACAGCTTTAATAACACGAGCAGGATTTGGAAGGTATGCTTCAATCAATGTTGGTGCATAAGGTAATGGAACATCGCCACCCATTACACGCAATACGGGAGCATCTAAATAATCAAATGCTTCGCGTTGCACTTTAAATGCTACTTCTGTTGCGATGGCCGCTAATGGCCAGCTTTCTTCAACAATCACTAAACGATTTGTTTTCTTCACAGAGTTAATTACTGTTGCATAATCAATCGGACGAACCGTTCTTAAATCGATAACTTCTGCATTGATATTTTCAGCAGCTAATTCCTCAGCAGCCTTTAATGCAATTTTCATCATTTTACCAAATGAAACAATCGTAACATCAGTACCTGCCTTCTTAATATCAGCAACACCGATAGGCATTAAATATTCTCCATCTGGCACCATTCCTTTGTCGCCATACATTTGCTCCGACTCCATAAAAATCACAGGGTCGTTATCACGAATTGCTGATTTCAACAATCCTTTTGCATCTGCAGGGTTAGATGGCACTACAACTTTTAATCCAGGCACCGATGCAAACCATGGCTCTAGGTTTTGTGAGTGTTGTGCAGCAGCACCTGTTCCAGAGCCTTGAGGTGTGCGCAAAACCATTGGCACATGCAACGCTCCACCTAACATGAAGTGAATCTTTGCAGCTTGGTTTGCAATCTGATCCATCGCCTGTGCGGTGAAATCTGAAAACTGGATTTCAACAATTGGACGCATTCCAGAAAGTGCGGCACCTACTGCGGCGCCAACAATTCCAAGTTCTGCAATCGGGGTATCTAGTACGCGCTCTGATCCATAGCGGTGATACATATCTCCGGATACGCCAAATGCACCGCCATAAATTCCAACATCTTCCCCTAATAAAAATACTTCTGGGCGCTCATCAAATGCGATGCTCATTGCTTCGCGTACAGCCTCGGCCATAGTTAACATGCGATCGCTCATGCTGAGACCTTCTTAAACACTGCATCTAGCAAGCCTGCAGGGTCTGCAGCTTTTGCTTTTACGGCTTCATTTACTGCAGCAACAATTGCATCTGTTGCCTCTTGTTGAATTGCATCGCACTGCTCCTGCGTCAATTTCTTTTGCTTGATTGCACGGGCGATAAACTTTGGAATCGGATCTAATAAACGCCACTCTTCGATCTCTTCTTTTGTGCGGTACAAGTTTTTATCAGAGCGTGAGTGACCTTTCCAACGATATGTCTCGGCAACAATCAACGTTGGTCCTTCGCCTTTTCTTGCGCGATCTACTGCAATCTGTGCAGCTTCATAAACTTCTACAACATCATTTCCATTTACGTTTACTCCAGGAATTCCATATCCCTTAGCGCGATCGGCCAAGTTATCGATTGCAAAAGCTTTCTCAGTCGATGATGACATTCCATACTTATTGTTTTCGCAAAACAAAATCATTGGTAGATCCCAGATGGCAGCCAAGTTCGCTGCTTCATGAAAAGCTCCTTCATTCATTGCGCCATCTCCAAAGAATGAAACAGCAACGGTTCCTTTTTTCATCATTTTGGATGCAAGTGCTGCACCGGCTGCAATTGGAATTCCGCCACCTACAACTCCATTGGCGCCAAGGTTTCCTGTATCAACATCTGCAATGTGCATCGAACCACCGCGACCACCGCAATAGCCAATCTCTTTTCCAAGTAGCTCTGCGATCATGCGCGTAAGGTCTGCGCCTTTTGCAATGCAGTGACCATGTCCACGGTGTGTAGATGTAATTTGATCCTGAACCGTGAGTGCCATACACATTCCTGTTGGTGATGCTTCTTGACCGATCGATAAGTGCATCGTTCCGTGCATCATTCCGCGACCAAATAAATCTTCTACAGCCTCTTCGAACTTTCTAATGCGGCACATATATAGCAACGCATGGCGTGCATTTTCAGTTGATGCCAACGGATGGCCCATCAGTAGGGGATTTGCGCTCATTTTCCAATCCTCACATTTGTTCACGTGGCTGAGTAGATGTTCCTATTAAACACTACCTATGAGCCCGTTACGATAGAGCAATGAAAGAATTTCGCTCTGTTGTGGCAGCTGCAGTAGGCCTACATGCTCGTCCAGCCGCTCTTTTTGCATCAACTGCAAAGGGTTCAGGAAACACTGTTCGCTTATCAAAAATCGTAGATGGCGCACCAAGCACGCCAGTTGATGGAGCGAGTGTCTTGAGAGTTATGACCTTGGGCGTTAAATGTGGCGATGAAGTTCTTGTAACCGTTGAAGGTGAAACCGAAGAAGAGACATCTGCAAAGTTGCAAGAAATTGTTGAGAGCAACGATCATTGAATTCTAAATTACGTACTGGCATAGGAGTAGACGCTCACCAATTTGGTGATAGCGGACCACTTGCGCTCGCAGGTTTGGTTTGGCCAGAAACAAAAAAACTAGTTGGACATTCAGATGGCGATGTTGTCGCGCATGCAATTTGTGACGCGGTTTTATCTGCATGCCAGTTAGGTGATGTCGGAAGTTTTTTTGGAGTCGACAAGCCCGAAATGGCTGGAGCCTCTGGTGTTGTGATGATCTCTGCGGTGAGAGATTTTGTTACAGCAAAAGGTTTTGTTATTAACAATGTTGCTGTGCAGATTGTTAGTAACTCACCCAATATTTCATCTCGAAGAGATGAGGCTCAAGATGTTTTGACCAAAGCATTAGGTGCACCAGTCTCTGTTTCCGGAACAACATCAGATGCCATGGGATTTACGGGTCGCGGTGAAGGTGTGTATGCAATCGCAACTGCGTTGGTGCAGATCCCGTGACGCTACATTTATATGACACTGCCTCACGTGAAGTAAGTGAGTTCAAATCACTCAAGCCTTCAAAGGTGTCGATCTATGTTTGCGGAGCAACAGTGCAGGGTCCACCGCACATCGGGCATGTTCGCTCTGGAGTTAACTTCGATATTTTAAGGCGCTGGTTAATTAAATCTGGATACGAAGTAACCTTTGTTAGAAACGTTACCGATATCGACGACAAGATTTTGCACACCGCAAAGCATGATGAAATGCCTTGGTGGGCAGTTGCAATGAAATATGAGCGGGTATTTACCGCTGCATATGCGCAGTTAAACATTTTGCCACCAACATATGAGCCACGTGCCACTGGGCATATCACTCAGATGATTGAACTGATGCAAAAACTAGTCGATAACGGTGCGGCATATGCCCCGGGCAATGGCGATGTTTATTTAGAGGTTCGAAAACTAAAGAGCTATTTAACGTTGTCTCGGCAAAACTTAGATGACTTACAAGCTGCAGCAGATGCTGATGAAACTAATAAAAAAGATGTTCGTGATTTTGCATTGTGGAAAGCTGCAAAACCTGGAGACCCATCATGGCCAACACCATGGGGCCCGGGCCGACCAGGATGGCATTTGGAATGTTCTGCAATGGCACATGCATACCTTGGTGAAACATTTGATATTCACGGAGGTGGATTAGATTTAGTTTTTCCACACCACGAAAATGAGATTGCCCAGTCTGAAGCCGCTGGTTATGGATTTGCCAAGCGTTGGTTACATAATGCGTGGGTCACTCAATCTGGTGAAAAAATGTCCAAATCTTTGGGTAACTCACTGCAAGTAAATGAAATCCTAAAAACTGTCCGAGGGATAGAGCTACGTTGGTATTTAGGCAGTGCCCATTACCGTTCTATGTTGGAGTATTCACCAGCTGCTCTAGAAGAATCGGCAACAAACTTTCGACGGATTGAAAGTTTTTTAAAGAGAGCCACAGAGATGGTTGGAGAGAAACCATCATTAATGCTAAGTAAAGAATTTACAGATGCTATGAATGATGATTTAGCAGTTCCGACTGCACTTGCATCAATTAGTGAAAATCTTCGACTTGGAAATCAAGGAATTACTGACAACGATAAAAAAGCAGTTACAAAAAATGCCAACGAGATTCGTGGCGCGCTAGAAGTTTTAGGATGTGACCCATTTGATCCTGCATTTGACCAATCAGGCGGCTCAGATTTAACAGCTGCCTTGGATGGAGTTATAAAGATCGCCCTTGCAGAGCGTGCATCTGCAAGAGAGCGTAAGGATTTTGCTGCTTCTGATGCAATACGTGATGGACTTGCTGATTTAGGAATTACAATTGAGGACACCGCACAAGGGCCTCGCTGGTCTATCAATTAAGTACTGAAACGAGAATTAACAATGGCTGGCAATTCATCCCGTAAAGGCGCTGTTCGCCAATCAAAAAAAGGTCCATCTTCAGGTACTGGTGGCAATAACAAGAGACGTTTAGAAGGTAAAGGCCCAACTCCAAAAGCAGAAGATCGTCCTTACCATGCAGCAGCAAAGCGCAAAAAAGCTGCAGAGAAAAAAGAAGTTCGATCACCTCGAATGCCTAAAGGTGATCGACCACGCGGTGAAATTGTTGCAGGACGTAACGCAGTTCTTGAAGCGCTACGTGAAAACGTTCCAGCAACAGAGCTATTAGTTGCGCGCAGTATTGATGTTGATGATCGCGTTGCAGAGAGTTTAAAGATTGCACTTCATCAAGGACTTCAGATTCGAGAAGCACATCGAGCAGAAGTCGAAGGGATCTCACCCAACAGCCAAGGAATCATCCTTGCAATCAAACCATTTCAGTATTCAAGTTTTGAAGAGATAATGTCACGTGCTAAAAATCCAGCTCTCATTGTTGCGTTGGATGGTGTAACAGATCCACGTAACCTTGGTGCAATTATTCGAAGTGCTGCAGCATTTGGTGCAGCAGGTGTCATCATGACCGAGCGCAGAGCTGCAACAATGACGGCATCGGCTTGGAAATCCTCAGCAGGGGCCGCTGCACGTTTACCTATTGCACAGATTACAAATCTTGCTCGCACAATTGATGCTGCTAAAAAAGCTGGAATGTTTGTTGTTGGCCTAGATGGCGAATCAGATGTTGAAATTAGTGCCATGAAAGTGGCAACTGAACCACTGATGGTGATCGTTGGTTCAGAGGGCAAAGGACTTGCTCGTCTAACAAAGGAAAAATGCGATCTTGTAGTTTCAATTCCAATTAGTGCCTCAACAGAATCTCTTAATGCAAGCGTTGCAACATCGAT
>CAEZTK010000066.1_pt1 | contig 5552 bp, 6 predicted proteins | sample 7264201 | NCBI WGS metagenome assembly CAEZTK01 (sample SAMEA6813801, study PRJEB35770) | uncultured Actinomycetes bacterium | biome: Freshwater; feature: Freshwater reservoir; material: water | place: Czech Republic | collected 2015-06-16 | depth 0.5m m
AATCTGTGAATCCCACTCAGAATTTTCCATTTCTGCAAGGTACTTTGAATCCAAACCTACTTCTTTCAAAGAATTACTCAGCAAATCTTTTGAAACTGTCTCTTTCAAAACATGAATACGGGTACTAATTGCTGAATAAAGCGGCAGTGTTTTTTCTTTCCCAAAGTCTTTTTCAACGGACTTGATAATGCGAGCACAAGCCCAGGAATTAGCAAAAATGGCTTTGTACTTTTCTGGCATTTCCCGGTCTTTGTTTAAATGCGGCAAACTAAAAATATTCCAAGACACTTGAATATCTCGTACTTTTGCAACTTCCAAGATCCATCTAGATGTTATGAAGGCCCAGGGGCACATTGGATCAAACCAAAATTCAGCTTTTGTAGTCATGAGCAGATTCTACTGCCCATAATTCCATGTAATTGTCACTCAAAACAAGCCAGAGGGTTGTGCAATAGTGAAAGGAGAACAAAGAGCTATGTTTGGTAACCTTCATCCATGACGCTCACGATTCGACCAGTGCAACAAATTGATAAACAACGCTGGCTGGAACTTTGGAAGGGCTATCTCACTTTCTATAAGACGGAATTTTCAGCCAAAAAAACTGAGATCACATGGAATCGTTTACTTGACCCTGATTTTAATCTTTATGGCCTTGTTGCCGAAACAGATACAAACATTGTCGGTATGACCACGTTTAATTTTCAAAATTCTACATGGTCAGAAAATGGCCAGTGTTTATTGGAAGACTTGTTTGTAGATGAAAATCTACGTGGACAAGGGACCGGTCGAGCTTTAATAGATGCCGTAATCAAGGAAGCAAAAGCTAGGGGCTGTTCACGCGTATATTGGAATACAGATGAAACTAATAAAACTGCACGACAGCTTTATGACACTTATGTTTTGGAATCTGGCAAACGCCAGTATCGAGTTCCAATTATTTAGAGAATTTCTTAAATATCCCAACCAAAATTCTTGCCCAATGTGGATTGCAGAGCTTCGTTTTCCCCGGCATAAAATTCTCTGAGGAAATTACGGTCTGCTTCTAACATTTCTGGGACTTTAAGATCTATCAAAGATTTCTTTGAAATTTTTGATTTCCTTGAATAACTAAGGAACCTACTATTAAACATCGCTTCATTTAATCGTGGAAATCTACTCGCCCGGGCTATATTGCGCTTAGGGAAAGCTAGCTGACTTTCTTGATTGGCGATAGCAGAATGAGGAAGTAGAAACTTAAGAACGCCATGCAGTTCGTCCTTACTTTGATTTAAAGTTGATTCAAAACTTATTATGTGTAATTTCTCTAGTGGAAAAAAATTAAGGTAACGCGCGATTTGCTGCGAATATTGACCAGGGGTGACAATGTCCCCAAATGGTTTGCCTCGGTTAATCTCATGGTTTCGAACTGCTTCACCGAACGGAGTCTTGGCTGAGATAGCCCCAATTCGGCGTCCATGCCAATAAGCAGAGTAAGCACGATCTATTGGGTTCCTTAAAATTGCAATGATCTTCATTTCAGGAAAGTGTTTGTGAATACGGCCAGGAGCTTCTTTGCTTACAAGATAACTGGGCGATTTTTCTCCCTTAATCTGATGAGGCTTTGCTCTGGAAAAGTTTTCTAGGTAATTCGCTAGGCCTGCTCCATCTTGGTAGGAACTATCTTTATTCCAAAAATGAAGCTCCCGATCTGGAATAAATATCTCTTCACTTTGTTCGCCAAGAAAAGCTCGTAAACTTGTTGAACCAGATTTTTGAGCACCAATGATAAGAAAATCTAAAGTACTCATATGATGAGAGTATGCGGCTTTAAACTATGCAGGTCTATATTGTCTTGCGAGTTCACCTAAATCTGACTGAGAATTGGTAAAGAATCCATGCGTGCTATGAATGAAAACCCATAGTATGGAGAAACTGCACGCTTAGGTTCGCGAGATCTCCCAGAGAGTGTCTTCGTGACGATCCACTACCCAGCATGAGTAATTGGCTAGTTCCGGCTTAGAAAACCAGTGCGCGCCATCCCGACCAGCAACGACTAATGCAGTTGCAAGTGCATCTGCTAACCCTGCATTTTCACCAGCGACTGTTGCCGATCTTGACCCAACTGCAATGGATTTCGTCTGTGGATCGATGATGTGATTGCCACGTTCATATGTTCCACTCGTTGCAATTGCACCACTGTGGATTGAATAAATCTTTGATACCAACTCTGTATTTTCTGGGTGCGCAACGCCTATTTGCCACGGCGCATTTTCAGATGAACCTCCCCGTAATGCAATGTCTCCACCTGCATTAACTTGAATATGTCTCGCACCGAGTGCTACTAACTGGTCACAAATTTGATCTGCTGCCCAACCCTTTACATATCCAGAGGGATCAAATCCCCCATCAACTGCCCAGGGATCAAAAGCACCATCGGTAATCTCTTTGGCGAAAAGACACTCCTGCCAAACTTCCTGGAGCAATTGATTGCATTGGCTAATATCAATCTGCCCTGCTCTTAACTTACTAACCTCTGACTCTGGAATAAAAGTAGAAAAAACCTGATCCACAAGGTGAAGAAATTCAATTTGTTTCTCGTATGAGAAACCCTCTAGATCAGATTCAATTGTTACAACTGTGGACCAAACTTCTTCACTGTGAACATTCATCATTTATGATTAGTTCAGATTGAAGGATTTAATCGTCGTAGTCATCATCATCATGACCACCGTATCGAGGTTTCTCGTCTTCATCTTCGTCTTCATCTTCATCATCATCTTCGTCGTCATCGTCATCTCCGCCAGAGATACTTGGCTTTACGGTTGGAGCAACAGAATCGCCGGCACCTGGAGTTGAAGGCTGAGCTGAATTTGGTGATGTTGGATCCTGATTGGCTTGAGGTGTTGTAGCTCCTGTTGGCTTTGCATCGGCACCGATTGCGGGAGGTTTAATCGCCAAGAAACCCACAAATAGAACAAGTGGAAAAACCAAAATCATGATTCGCTTCATTAGATGCCTGCCTTCTTAATTGCAGATCCAAGTGATGTTCGCCATCCATCGGATGTGTATGTTGCTTGTGTTACACCTTGAACTTGTGAGGCGTTAACTACGCCAAGTGTTTGTTGAATTAAGTATGGGATCGCTTGTTGCGAAATTGAAAGTGATCGTTGATCACCATCTGGAAACTTTAAGGCACTAGCAGCAGAAATACTGCCGTTCTTTACAGTAATTTCAACTTGAACAGGACCCCATCTTGTTTGAACCACGTTGCCTGTGAAAACACCAGCTACTGCTTGATTTTGTGTTGGTGTGGTTGGTGTGGGATTTGCACTGCTACTTGTTGTTGGGGCAGGTTTAGTCGGATTGGTATTTGTTGGATTAGTACTTGTTGGATTCGGTGTTTCTGTGATTGGAACTGAATTTGTTGCAACAGGAGTCAATTGTGGCGGGTGGTATGCCAAAACACTTGTCACCGCAGCAGCCGTACCTGTCAGTAGAATTACCGCTCTACGAAACATTTACCAATCTCCAGTTTCTAACCATGGAAGGCAAATGCTTCATCATGGAATCTATTTTTTGGAATTCCTGCTTTTTTCGAGGCAGCTTTAACAGCTAAAACTAATCCTTCAGGACCACAGATAAAGACTTCAGCATCTTGGAAGTTTGGTACAAGTTTCTTAAGGTACTCATAAGACATGGTGTGAACTGACCTTGATCCAATTAAATAATGGACTTTGGCTCCAACTTTGTATGCAATCTCATCCAACTCTTTGCGCAAAACTAATTCCGAATCTGAAGAAGCCCTATAGAGAACATCGATCTTGGTATTATTTGGAAACTCTTCCATGATCGCTCTAAGTGGAGTTATCCCTACACCTCCACCGATTAGCACAATTTGTCGCCCGCGACGAGCAGTGTCTGCTTTGAATACTCCGTATGGTCCTTCAATGAAAACACGTGTACCAATAGCAATATCGGCTAGTGCGGTAGACGAATCTCCTAACGCCTTCACCGTGATCCTAAGCGAATCATCCGTTGGGGAAGCCGAAAGAGAGTATGGGTGCGATTGAAACCAAAGGTCTTTTCGTAGAAAGCGCCAAGAGAAGAACTGACCTCCGTGAGCATTCAATTCAAGAAGGCTTCTTCCTTTGATATAAATTGAAACAACCCCTGGTCCTTCCTTTACAACATTTTCAACCTTGAGTTGATGGCGAAGGCTTTTTACTAATGGCAGCAAAATTCTCCAGTACACAATAGATACCGCAACGATTAAGTACAGTGAAATCCAATAATATTTGGCCAAAGGGTGCGTAATAAACATGGAGCCAGTAAGTATTTGGTGCATAAATGAAAGGGCTACGCCAAGATATGTATATAAGTGAATTACCCACCAGGTTTCATAGCTGATGCTTTGGCGAAAAATCCGATAAGAAGTAACTCCGGCAATAAGTAAGAGAACAAAACCCAAAGTTGCTGGCAGCATCCAAGGATAAGTTGTAATCATTATCCAAAACTCGCTACCAATTCTTATCTGATCAAGGCCAGCGTATCCGAGAGTTACAAGTAAAACGTGCAGAGTTATAAAGTAAAGGGCATACGGCATCGATTTGCGGTGCCAGGTTACTAAGCGATCATGGCCAAGAACATTTTCAATCCAAGAAATTCTTGCAATAAGCAAAAGCCCAATAATTGCTAAATACGAACCTGTTAGGGCAAAGAATCTGGACACAGTGATGATCTGAGAATAAATGTCACCAAAGTCTGAAGCACTTAAAGTTGTTATCTGAATTGCAAGAGTGAGCCCTAACCCGATTCCCGTGATGAGGGCTAATTGATCCTCTTTAAACCGCTTCGACATTTTTCCATTCTATCTGATGGCTATGACCGAATTTGATTTTTTGCGATGCCATGAGGGGTGGCACCTTAGGTGTAACTGTGTGCAATTTCTTAGTAATGCGCTGAAATGATAAAAAGTTCACTTGATTCTACAAGCCGATTATCGAGGGTGATGTAAAGTTTTCTTATGTCTGCAGCACTTGTCGTAAATGCGATCCAAAATAAGGCAAATGCAATTCAAGCAAAACATGCTCAAAGATTTTTTAAGACTTCAAAAGGTGAATACGGCTACGGAGATGTTTTTCTGGGAGTACCTGTCCCTCAATTAAGAAAGATTGCCACCGAACACAAGAATCTGAGTTTGCCACAGATAGAGAGATTGATTGCCTCTAAATTTCATGAGATTCGTTTTTGTGGATTAGTAATCCTGACTATGCAATTCAAATCAGCAACTAATGGAGTTGAGCATAAGAAGTTTTTTGATTTCTATATGAAGCAGCTAAAGGCTGAGCGCATAAACAATTGGGACTTAATCGATGTAACAGCGCCAACTATCGGGAAATATTTGATTGGTTCAGGATCTAGCACTCAAATACTTTTAAAGCTTGCAAAAAGCAACTCTCTCTGGCAAAGGCGAGCAGCGATTGTTTTTACTTTTGCCTCTATCCGTGAAGGAATCCCCCAGCCAACTCTTGCCGTTGCTCAGCAATTACTCCACGATGATGAAGATTTGATCC
>CAEZTK010000083.1_pt1 | contig 4156 bp, 4 predicted proteins | sample 7264201 | NCBI WGS metagenome assembly CAEZTK01 (sample SAMEA6813801, study PRJEB35770) | uncultured Actinomycetes bacterium | biome: Freshwater; feature: Freshwater reservoir; material: water | place: Czech Republic | collected 2015-06-16 | depth 0.5m m
TACTGGGCTTATATGGGGTTGGCCGATCGAGTCTCATCAGAACTTCTGACATCTTTTGCATTTATCAATCCACTAGTTGCCGGTGTAATTGGTTTTTCCATCTTCAATCAAAGCGTTTCACAGATTCAAATTTTTGCTGGAGCAATCCTTTTGGTTGGTGTCTATATCGTGGTTCGGGAAGACTTAAAGAAAACTAAGAAAGATAGTGACCGCACATAACCAAGAGGAAGTATTACTAGAACAAATTGTTTCGAAGTGTCTCTAGGCGTTAGAACCTGGTTCAAGTAGAGTCTGCACCCTAGGAATACAAAAGGAGCAACAATCATGGGAGCTTGTACCTGCGGATACACCACCGATCCAGAGAAGAACTGCAATGGCACTCACAATGTTGTAAAGGCAGTAAAGGCTGATTTGATTGCAAAGCTAGAAGCAGGCGGATATGACGACGCCGCTTCACACCTTAAGGAAAAGTAAGAACTTTACGAACATGATCACTGCAAACAGGAAGTTAACCGCATTCTTATCTGTACTAACTCTCTTGTTTGCAGGGTCAGTCGTTGTTGCAAATGCTGCAACAAAGATTGGCGCCGCCTGTAAACAGCCAAATGCCAAAGCTGCAGTCAATGGCGTCGCAGTAATGTGTTTAAAGACTGGAAACAGGTACACCTGGAAGAAAGTTGCTGCTGCCAGTACTTCTGCAGCTTTACCAACGAATTTTTCTGACCTAGTTGCTAATCGCAAAGGAATTTCCCAAGCAGCATGGACAAAGGTAAACCAGTCCATTGCTAAAAATACGTCGAAGGTAGGAACTTTCGACATACACACAGGACCAAATACCAAACCTTATTTTGATGACTATCCAAAGCCAGTAGCTTTAGTATCTAAATTGTTTCCTACGGCAAAAGAGGCTGCATCAAATATTGTTATTCGATACATGTTTAAAGATTTAGCATGGGCGGAAGCAAAAGTAAAAGCGCTCCTGCCTGCTTCTGAAATTGAGAGATTAAATCGTGACGAAGGTGGCAGATTGCTAACAAGTAACTGCGAATCATCGCAAAAAACTTGTTTTGGATCTAAACAGTTAACAACTTCTAATGGCATTAACCTTGTTCTGCAAGGTGTGCCAGAGACTATGTATCCTAATGATCTTGCAGGCAAAGATCGTTTCTATAGTGGCATGTTAGAGGCCCATGAGTACTTCCATTCACTGCAAAGAATTCCAACCCAAGGAATTAACATCCAGCAAAAGGATTATCCAGCTGTTTGGTTTGTTGAGGGATCTGCAGAGTGGGTTCAAAATGCGACTATCAATAATCGCGACTTCAAAAAATACAGAAACTACTTTGACTTGGACTGTCAAGCCACCTGCAAAAAACTGAGCAAATCAGATATTACAAAAATACTCAAAGAGGCCACAAATAGTTATTGGCCAAAAGAATATGAGTATTTTCTAAACTACGCGCTGGGTAGTTTGCTGGTTGAGAGCCTAGTTTCGATAACAAATCCTGAATCCATTATGAAAATGTATGACGAATTGGCGACAAAAATTGGATTCGCCGCAGCGTTCAAAAACATTTATGGAATCGAATGGAGCGCCGCGATTCCAATTTTGTCTGAAGCTGTCTACTTAAACCTGCAAGGCAAGTAAAGGAAATAGTCCTTTACGGTAACCACGATTAAAAGAGGTGAGGGCATGAAAAAGCTACGCGCGTATTTAACGGCCGCTCACTTTGGGCCCACGATGTTAATTACAGCGATTGCCTTTATCTTCACATGGAATCTTTGGTGGGAAGGTCCAGCATATGTTGTCGCCTTTACAGTCTTCTTGGGCCAGTTGATCATTGGTTGGAGCAACGACATCTATGACTATCAAGACGATCTCAAGCACAATCGCACCAATAAGCCTTTAGTTACAGGTTCGCTGACTGTTGCACAACTAATGCGCACAACATTTATCTTTATTCCAATTGCCTTTATTGCAAACCTGCTTGGCCCACTGGGGCTTAAAGGTGGCAGCGTTTATATGTTGGGCGTTGGCTGCGGTATTGCCTATAACTTCTACTTTAAGTTCTCACCTCTATCGCCTTTGCCCTATGCAATTGCTCTTGCGGCGCTGCCAGCATCTATGTTCTATGGTGCAAGCCGCACACCTTTAACTTGGATGGTTATTACAGGTTCACTACTCGGAGTGAGCTTTCATTTTCTAAACGTGATGAAAGATCTATCCCAAGATCAAGAGAGCAACATTGGTGGATTGCCGCAGCGCATGGGCAAAGGTAAATCACTGGTGATTGTTGCAGTATTACTTGGGCTGTCGATAGCAATCACGGTAAATGCTTTGGCATAGTCAGATAGTCGGCTAAAACCCCTAGTACAGGGCAGATTAAAGCACTAGATTAAATTGTATGGACCTTAGGCCTCGCAGATTTTTACTCGCGCTGTGTCTTTTGGTTGGAATTCTTGCTTCTGGGAGTTTCCATGCGAACGCATTAGGTGAGCCCTATATTGGTCTGGAGTGCACAGATAAGTTCGAATCAGTTATTGGCACGACCGATCAAAGTAGTGATGACAAGATTTACTTAGTCTGCTTTAAATCGTCGAATAACGAAAGTAAATTTGTTTGGAGTAAAGACAATAATTTAAAGCCAGCGATCACGTATACAGATCCGATTGCTTATGGCAGAGATGTTGAAAAAGATTCGGATCCCTGCCTAAATGGTCCCAAAAATTCTAAATTCGCTGATGATTATTCTGGGACCTATTGTGATGAAGAATTTGTTTTTTTGAAAGGCGAAACTGAATATGTTGTTTGGAGAAACGAGATTTATGAAGACGGAGAAGGGGGAGAAGGGGGAATTGTAAAAACTGCCTGGGTAGAGCCTTTAGAAATAACAACACCCGAGGTGCCAGAAAATATTTCGGCAGCCGAGCAAGCGACCAAGAATGCTGTTGAAAGCAGCACAACAATTGTTGTGCTTGCAACTTTTGCTATGGCGATGACACCAGCTGCCTTAAGCAGAATAGGTTCGACTCAAGATTCTTCTTCGAACAATCTTCCACGAGGTTCTTCAAGTGGCCAAGGTGTTCCTGAATACATGGAAATTAAAGCCAGAAGAGATGAAAAGCTAAAGGTAGAGAGTTCTAGAAGAAAGTTTCTAAGGTTTTTATCAAACCCTGCCGTCACCTTAGCTAAATACAGATTCTTTGAGAATTACCTGAGAATGAGTATTGAAAGGATTTCTCGCTATTCCCCGGGGGTAGCCACAATAGTTAGAGATGGCGATTACTTAAGAGCAGTTTTGGGCTCACTCACATTCTTTATCTACCCAATAGCAATCCTTACTGGTGTATTTAGTTTTGTTGAGCTCCATAGCCGAACGCAAGGAGCTTCACCCTCAGCATCAATTCCCCTATTACTTCCCTCTTTAATTGGCATGGCTCTTATGATCGCAATAGGAATTCTTGACTCACTTGCTGGAGCACTGGCTAGTGCAACATTTGCGATTCTTACTTTTTCTATCCATGTGTGGCCCATGGGATCAGAATCAGATCCAAAGCAAATTTTTGCTACTTTAATTTCGATTTTCTTAATTACCTTTACTGCGCCCCTTTTTGCTGGCGCCTTGCGCAAGTTCGATGGATTACATAAAGATCCTGGTCGCAACTGGAATTATGCCGTCGACTACCTTCTTAGCCCATTGGTCACCGCCTGGATGGTCTGGAAGGTTCTGGAGGTAATTGCAGATCTATCTGGCTCAGAGTTTGAAGATAAACACGCTCCTATCAAGATTGCAGCATTTATCTGGTTTGTTTTGATCATCCGATATTTCATTGAGCACTATGTTGCTAGAAGCTGGGGCGATCGATTTCCGGGAAGTACCGAGGCGCCTGAAGACGGACTGGAAACGCTTGGTCCGTTGTTACGACTCATGAAGGGTTTGGGTAATGTAAATCCAAAACCAGAACTGCCCGTACCCACCGGAGTGGAATTCTGGGCCTGAATGATCGTTTCCTGTGGGAATGGGCCGGGCGCCTCATTTCCCTTTGTGGAGATAACGGGCGGATGTTCTCCCGAGAGCAGGCGGGGTGCGCCACTTTCTATCCCGTTCGTACCTTCCATGGGGCCTTGTTGACCGAGAGAGGGATTTTTGGAGGA
>CAEZTK010000093.1_pt1 | contig 3765 bp, 5 predicted proteins | sample 7264201 | NCBI WGS metagenome assembly CAEZTK01 (sample SAMEA6813801, study PRJEB35770) | uncultured Actinomycetes bacterium | biome: Freshwater; feature: Freshwater reservoir; material: water | place: Czech Republic | collected 2015-06-16 | depth 0.5m m
GATGATTCATATCTTAAATTTAATTCAATATATCCAGAAGTTTACTCAAAAATTGAAGCAAACGGATTGTGTGTTACTGATGAATTTAGAATGCCTGAAATTATGACCAATTGTTGGCAAGAAGATATCTCCACGTGGCTCATTTGGCTTTGGTTCGATTGCAAACTTGATGTCATATCCATTATCGGTAACAAACTCACCAAGAGTGTTGAATGCTTCTCTGAAACGATCTAAAGCAACGTATGCATCTTTGGCACCATCGGATTCGGCGCCTTCGCGGCCTCCCCAACAAACATATGTGGTTGCACCGAGCTCAACTGCAAGTTCAATATTTGTCATCACTTTTCGGATTGCATAGCGACGGATGTCTTTATCGTTAGATGTAAAGGCGCCGTCCTTGAAAACAGGATGTGTAAACAAATTAGTAGTGGCCATCGGAACTTTCATTCCTGTGTCGGCAAGTGCTTTCTTAAAGCGATCAATGTGCGTGCGACGGGATCCATCATCGCTTCCAAAGGGAATCAAATCATCATCATGAAATGTCACACCATAGGCACCTCGCTCAGCCAGCTCATTGACAGTTCGAACTGGGTCTAGCGGATCTCTGGTTGCATCACCGAACGGGTCACGTGCCTGCCAACCGACAGTCCAAAGTCCAAAGGTGAACTTATCTGCTGGTGTTGGTTTCAATGTCATGAGGGCAAACCTTTCGATTTATGAGCCGTTTTGGCAACACGCATAACTTACCTCTAATCTTGCTTCCTATCCATACTGGTGGTTTAACACTGTTATGGGTTTGCGGGAGTGGTGAAATGGCAGACACGCAGGTCTTAGGAACCTGTGTCTTCGGACGTGCGGGTTCAAGTCCCGCCTCCCGCACACAATACGTTTACACCGATCTCAAATTTTACCTAACGCCACAAGAGAAATTCGAATGTGATTACTTGTAAAGCTTTACGAAAGAAACAATCGCTAAGCAATATGTGATCTGTTGAAAAGAAAGTAGATGGGTTCATGGCAAAAAAATCTCCCGCCAAGGTTAAAAAACTTGCGGCCGAAGCCAAGCGCATTGCTGCTGCAAACCGTGAAGAAAAGCGAGCAGCAAATTCAACACCACATGGAAATGACTCCAGTGATTTAGAGCGTTATGAATCTGTTGATGGGACATGGCGAGAAATTGGGCTCAGTGCTCCAGCACGACGAGCACTCATTGATGAGGGCTTATTTGAATTAAGTGATCTAAGAAAAATGTCTCTAGCCGCTCTCAAAGAACTCCATGGAATGGGACCAAATGCTGTGCGAATTCTTGTCGCAGAAATGAAGAGAGCTGATTTAACCTTCAGAAAATAGATAAGGGCTGTGGTAGTTAAGCACCTGCAAGTTAGTTGCAAGTTGTCTGCATGCCGCCTGAATAACGAGCCAAATCAATACCCGAAATACCCCTGTGGCCCTGTCACACGCAAGATCTGCCCTTTAACTTTTCAATTACCAAGTATCGGGTTATGATTTTCCTGTTCACGAGTCCTACGTTTTAGCCCCGGCTTAGTAGGCGGCAACCCTCCAACGCGGTGGGGTGCTCCGGGTGACGAACTGGTCAGGAAACTGATAAGCGCGGTATTACAAGTTTAAGTAGCACTGTTAAGTGACTTAAATAATTACATACCATCGTTTGCAATCTCCTGACACCTACTGCGATGGAGAGAAATAATGTCAAACAACTGGTCATTTGAAACACTACAAATTCATGCGGGGCAAACGCCTGATCCAACAACTGGAGCACGCGCACTTCCTTTGTATCAAACCACGGCGTATCAATTCAGAGACACAAAACATGCTGCCGATTTGTTCTCGTTGGCAGAACTTGGAAACATTTACACCCGCATCATGAACCCAACTCAAGATGCAGTAGAACAGAGAATTGCTGCGCTCGAAGGTGGAGTAGCAGCGCTTTTGCTTTCTTCTGGATCTGCAGCAACAGCATTTGCAATTATGAATATCGCTGAAGCTGGTGACCACATTGTCTCTAGCCCTAGTCTTTATGGTGGCACATACAATTTATTTCACTACACACTTCCCAAGTTTGGCATTAACGTAACATTCGTTAAAGATCCATCTGACCCACAATCCTGGAGAGATGCCGTTAAGCCAAATACGAAGGCATTTTTTGGTGAGACGATTGCTAATCCAAAAAATGAGATTCTAGATATCAAAACAGTTGCTGACATTGCACACGAAGTAGGCGTGCCTCTGATTGTAGATAACACGGTTGGGACCCCATATTTGATTAAGCCGATTGAATTTGGAGCAGATGTTGTAATTCACTCAGCGACTAAGTTTTTATCAGGTCATGGAAACGCTGTAGTCGGCGCAATTGTTGATGCAGGAACCTTTGATTACGCAAAGTACCCTGATAAATACAAGGGCTTTAATGAGCCAGATCCAAGTTATAACGGAATTGTCTACTCACAAGCTTTAGGTGTTGGCTCTGCATTTGGTGCAAATCTTTCTTATATATTTAAGATTCGCTTGCAATTGCTGCGAGATATCGGTGCCGCTGTTGCCCCATTTAATGCATGGCTACTTGCACAAGGCTTGGAGACCTTAAGTCTTCGTATTGAACGCCACGTTGAGAATGCAAAAGCTATAGCGACCTGGTTGGAAGCACACCCAAGTGTTGAGAAAGTGAACTACGCAGCCCTTGCTTCATCACCTTGGAATGCATTGGCTAAGAAGTATTCACCAAAAGGACCTGGCGCAGTGCTGTCTTTCGAACTTAAAGGTGGAGTTGAAGCTGGAAGAAAGTTTGTGGAATCTCTCAAACTATTCTCACACGTAGCTAACATCGGTGATGTTCGTTCGTTAGTTATTCATCCGGCAACAACTACTCACTCACAACTTTCAGGTGAAGAGCAGTTGGCTGCAGGCGTGACACCTGGGCTTGTGCGATTGAGTCTAGGGCTCGAAAATATTGACGATCTTAAGGCTGATCTTGAAATTGGTTTTGCTGCTGCGAAGTAATTAATTTCAATTAGTTGTAAATATGGCCATCTGGTCCGGTTGCGTGATTTTGCAGCCGGGCCAGATGCTTATTTACAACCGATATATTGCTAGTTACGGATTACTAATTGCGCATTTCTAATTACTGAATGCGTAAGCGATCAGCAATATGCCCATTACCGCGGATAGGGCTTTAACTTCGCGTCTTGCAAGAACTTTAAGTGCCACCGGTACAAATGTTGCTCCCAAAAAAATTGCGCCCGGCAGAAAAATCATTGCACTTCTAGCCAGCACATCTGGCTCACCCCATTGGTAGCGTAGATTGATGAGACCGCATGCAAAGAGTGTGTAGCTACCTAGTCGATAGTTATTAATCCAGTTTTTATCCATGTGTTTAGTCTAAGAAAGCAAACAGGGGCGCCGCTTTCGCGACACCCCTGTTTTCAAGGATTTTTATAAAGAAATATCTCTAATCAAAGATTAGTGATCGTCCTTCATTCCTTCTGCAACTGACTTCATCTTTGCGATCTTCAGAATTGTTAGACCGAATACGCACTTTGCCAAGATGTCAGCGATTGTGTATCCAACTTGAACAGCAACGAATGATGATGCTGTTGCATCACCAACGATGTTGAAGATGTAAGCGATTGGGTAAACACCCCATGTTGCGATCAATAGCAAACGTAGGCGACCAATTGTCTCTGCAACACCAGCTGGCTGACGATCTAGAGACTTACCAAGCTCTACGAACAAGATGTAGAGGATGTA
>CAEZTK010000107.1_pt1 | contig 3235 bp, 2 predicted proteins | sample 7264201 | NCBI WGS metagenome assembly CAEZTK01 (sample SAMEA6813801, study PRJEB35770) | uncultured Actinomycetes bacterium | biome: Freshwater; feature: Freshwater reservoir; material: water | place: Czech Republic | collected 2015-06-16 | depth 0.5m m
AAGCCATATTGTTATAGAACAACCACAGGGCGCAGGCATCGCAATTGCCATCAGAGATCGCCTCATGAGAGCAGCTAACGGGCTAAAGTGATCACGTGCACCGAATGAAGAGAATCCTTGTTGCCATTATTTCCTTGGCGCTCACTGCTTCTTTTGTGCCTGTAGCAACAGCGGCAAATGCCCAGAATAACTGGTCTACAACGCAGAAGATTATTTATGTTGGATTAACGCCCAAGGATCAACCAAATTTTTGGACCGCAGAGAAAGAAGGGATAACGACAGAAACTAGTGGGCAGACAATGCTCAGTTATGCAAAGAATACTGTTGATGAGGCGATTACATTTTGGAAGCAAACCACCCGCGGCAAAATGAAGTTTGGGGTTTCCCGCTTTGTTATTGGTAAGGCAGGCACAGCCATAAAGCATTGCAATGACGCTGCCGATAAAAAGTTAGCAATGAAAATTGCAGGGCTAAAGTCAATTCCGATCGGGACCCACTTGGTAACTGTCAATATTAACGACTCATGCGGATATGCAGGACTCGGCGAGCAAGGAGGAAACTCTCTACTTCTCAAGTCTTTTGGAACAACGACATTGATTCATGAACTTGGTCATAACTTCTATTTCTATCACTCGTCATTGCTTATCTGTGACAAATCCGATTTTACAAAGTTTAATGCAACAAATTGTTCGGTTGAAGAGTATGGAGACTTTAGAGATTTGATGGGAAATGACGATTGGTGTCCTAGCGCCACTTTAAGTGCCACTCAACGCGCTACTACTTTTGCAATACCAAAAGCAATAGATCTTACAATTGGCGTTGATACAACTGTTGATGAATCAAGGTTGAGTACAGACAGGATTGTCTATCAATTCAAATACAAATCCATCTGGTATTTCTTTGAGTACTACATTCCGGGAGAAGATCGTTGCATGTTCATCAGTAGTTTTCTCGACAAACCACAACTTCAAGTAAGAATGGCTGGGCCTGCTTGGGCAAAGGCTAAAGGCAGTGCTATTGGCCCCATGTTGATTCAAAGACGTGATGCCGATCTTCCTAAAAGTGTTGTAAATCTTGATCCCGATAGCCTTGAGGACAATATGGTCCTGACTGGTTTTCTTGAAGGTGAGCAGTTTCAACTTCCGGGCGCACCCTATGTACTAACAGTCAAAAGCACGGGCACAACCAGTGCGGTATTTACCTTGACTAAGAGCTAATCACCCTTAGAAGAATCAATCTCAAATATCCATCGCAACCAAAGCCGTTTTAGCCTGTTTGGGGTTAGCCATGTGCTGGATATCTGTGAGATAACCACCCAAAAGATGTCGTAAGATAAGCCCACTAAAGCGAGTTCAGATATTAACTATTTAATATGTGTGCCCCTTTAGCAGTGGGGCCTATAGCTCAGCCGGTAGAGCAACGGACTTTTAATCCGTGGGTCGACAGTTCGAGCCTGTCTGGGCCCACTTATTTATACCCCCAACATCCCACATCATCCAAGCGCTTATTGGCGATACCCCAATAAATTCACCGAGTATTCGCAGTCAATATGCTTGCATGCACGTGGCTTTGTCAGTTGCAATCTTGTAAGATCTCACTATTACTACGGAGGTTCTTATGCGTAAAGTACTAACAACAGCAGCAGTTGCCCTTTTTGCTATCTCAACTTTATCGGCCATATCGGCAGCACCTGCTAGCGCGGCCATGGTTAAAAATGGCCAACTGTGCAAAAAGCTCAACGCAAAGACTAGTTACGTATTTAAGGGTGATCGCTACACATACACCTGCCAAAGAAATCCATACGTGAATAAGACTCGCCTAACCTGGACGGTTGCCGAGTGCATTACGGCCATTAGAGAAGAAAGAACAGCGAGAGCAGACTTGGCTACCCAAAGAGCAGCAGGTCTAGAGGCTTCAACTCTTGGTACCTACCAACTCTTGGTAGATATGGCAGTTGATCTTCGCGATCTTGCTTGCGCTCGCGGCGTCTAAACAACCCCGCTAGACCAGCCAGAACCAACGCACCTATATCCAGCTTCAATCCGGCAACCCCTAAAGGATTGCCAACCCCGCCTACCTGGCGAAATGTCCGTTTTGTCCCTTCGACGCTACATTCGGGCAACAGATTCGTAGAAGGCTATAGAGACATCGACGGATGGCTCTGCAGTACAAAACCGGTTAAAAAGGAATCCCTAAGTGTCATTTAACAACTCTGCAAACTCTGCAGGTCCTCGTGTTTGGACCGTGGCAGAGCTTGGTGCTTTCTACACAGCACACCGCACAGAGTTACTTGCCCACGCAAACCGCGTTCTAAAGGATTCAAACAAGGCTGAGGAAATTACTCAGGATGCATTAATCAAGTTCATCCTTGCAGCACCAGAACTTGAGTCAGCAGATCACGCGATCTCTTATCTACACCGCACTATCGAAAACCTTTGCATCGATCTATTCCGCAGCGAAGGCCGTCGTCCAAACTTGGTCGTACTAGATGATGCTTCTGCAGAGATCGAAGCAACATGGGCAGTAGATGGCGATCACTCTGCAGCAATTACTGCAGCAGAAGATGCAGCCATTATCCGCCAAGCAATTTCACTTCTCTCCCCAGCAGAGCGCGCAGCACTTGTTATGTGGGAAATCGAAGGCCGCAGCACAGAAGAGATCGCAGCAGAACTTGGCATCAAGCCAGCAACTGTTCGCCACACTGTTTCTCGTGCACGTCTTTCACTTCGCCGCATCTTGACAGAGGTTGTTCTAGATCAAGAGCGCGGACTTACAGCAATGGACATGCTCTCTACTTCTTACAAGAAGGCTTCAGAGCTTGCTAAAAAGTCAAGCACAGCAGCACTTTCCTTACTATTAGTAGTAACTGCTTTCCTTGGCTTTAACTCAATGACAGGCAACGAAGCAATCACTAACGGAACCTCAAAGATCGCATCTGTAATTCCTGGTGCTCCTTCAAACCCTGGAGCAGAGCGAAATGGTTCAACTGATCTTCCATTGGCAGATTCCAACAGTGCAACTGTTACAAGTGTTTCAACTGACATTGACACTTTCTTTAAAGGAATGGCAGTTGTTCAACAGGGTCTAATGAGTCTTCGCGCAGCAACAACAAATATTGGTTGGAACGGCCTAGATGCAAATGGCGCTCCAATCGGAATCTCAACAAATAATGGAGCATTCACCCAGATCGATCGTGATGCTGTAAAGATCACGACGTTAGGTGCCGGCGACTTTG